>Ga0081520_100004_pt1 | contig 261876 bp, 212 predicted proteins | sample HotLakmasection1_FD_70988 | JGI IMG/M metagenome (GOLD analysis project Ga0081520, IMG submission 70988) | Hypersaline microbial mat communities from Hot Lake, Washington, USA - Section #1 (SPADES assembly) (version 2) | ecosystem: Environmental > Aquatic > Non-marine Saline and Alkaline >... | reverse complement strand
AGCGGACCCACTGCATCCCGACGTAAACGCATCCCGTAATCTATCTGGCGATCTGCTGCCGCCCGCAGCGTACCAACATACCGATTTTGCAATTTGTATAACTGATTCGTAAAGCGCGAATGTAGGGCGCGCCCTCGCAGGGGTAATGCAGCAAACCCGCCAACTACTCCAGCGAGCAAGATAACCAACGTAATAATAGGAATCGGAAGATCTGTCGTGTTATCAATTGCTGTCCACGCACTCATCAGAGCAAACAGGAGAACCAACATTACCAGTTCCCACACAGCAAATACCATCAGCGTATTGCGACGCGCTTGTTCCACCTTTTCCGTCTCGATTGTTCGTGCCTCGTCCTCTATGACACTGAGTTCAGAACGAACATTTAGGAGTTCGGTGCGGTCGTAGACTGCTGGAGCCTGAATACTGCCAATCAATTTGTCCTGCATATCCACAGGTAGTTGGTTAACTTCACGCTGACCATACTTGACCAGATCATCAATATCCTGCATGTCCTGCCCTTCAAGTCGCGGAGCAAGTTTATCGACGACTTCTGGAAGCGCATCAATAGGCTCAAAGACCTTGTAACGTTGAAAAGCTTCAACAAGGTGCGATGGGGCATCCCGTCTCAAAAATCGCGCCAACCCAATAAGCTCCAACACACCCCGTCCAAATGACCCTAGAGCACGAGAAAGCTGGAACACATCACGAAGCGCCTCACCACTACGATCAATAGTCTGTTTGAATTGCGCCTCGATCTCTGCCGTGATTTCGCGTACAGCTTGTTCCTGGGCACGCCGTTGAGAAGAAAGCTGCTGGTTGATATTGTCAGTAATATTGCGATACTGATCAAAGGTCGCTACATTGGATTTAACAGCATCCAGAGCGACCTCGTGCACATTCTGAACAATCTTCAATGGCGTCTGAAGCTTCTGACGGAGTCTATCAACATCTCCAAGTTGTTTTTCAATGTACTCCTCAAAAAAAGCCATACCGCTTGAATTCCACAGGGACTCATTGAAGCCACTGCTGCGGGCTTCCTGGCCCTGTTTCGCAGACACAAACCATATTGGGGGCACGTTACCAAGATGTGCACGACACTGTTCCTCAACATACTGACGAAGTGTCTGAAGATCAGATTCAGCGATTAAGTCAATTTGGTTGAGGACAAGGATGATCTTCTTGCCATATTCACGCAGCATCTGCAGGTACTTAATATTGCTTTGCGTCATCGCTTGCGTTGCCAGCATAACAAGAATCACAACATCACTACGGTGGAGAAAACGCCGGGTCGTGTCTTCATGCTGACGGAATACTGATTCCAGGCCCGGTGTATCGACGAGACTCACTTTACGCAGGAGCGGAGAAGGATAAAAAACCGTATCAACTCGGCCAGCCGACTGCATATCCTGAGGTTCATCTCCCCAACGGAGAATACTTATGCGGTCGGTTGTCGGGGTCGGTCCAACTCGAAGAAGGTCCTGAGCACCCAACAGCACGTTGATGAGACTCGATTTACCAGCGCTGAATGGACCCACGAAGACCATCAGAAACGGATGATCTGCATGAAACATCGCATCACGAACCTGGGTGACTCGCTCTTCTCCCAGTTGCTCGATTTTGGGGAGAACATCCAGCAGGTTTGTAATTAGCGTCTGCTCACGCCGCCGGATCGTCTCGTAATCCTGCATCCACTTCGTTTCAGTACTATCAGACAAAGCTCTCATCCTCGTTAGGATAAGTCTCTAGTGCATTTCAGCATAGCGCGCTTTGGCCTACCTTACAATCCCTGTACGAGAGACTCTCATGGGCTTCATCAGAACAAGAATCCACAGGCTACTCTGCGTTTCACTGGTAGTGTACTGACATTTTGCTGTTGCTTTTGAGTTGCGGTCAAATATGATTGTTTCGTGTCTATCAGAACCTTTCATCGAGGCTCTCATGCCACTAAATCAGAGCATTAAGTTCAACAATAATCTTCTACATATTGATGGTGTTCCAGTTCCTGACATCGTAGCGGAAGTGGGTTCACCAACTTACATCTATAGCATTCGGCGTGCACTGCAAAACTATAGCAGAATTCAGGTTGCGTTTAGCAGAATGGACGCCCATGTGCATTACAGCATGAAAGCAAACGCAAATCTTCAAGTGCTTCGCCATCTTACGAAGGCTGGCGCAGGCATCGACGCTGTGAGCGGCGGAGAAATTCATCGTGCATTGAGGATAGGCGCTGATCCTCAGAAAATCGTCTTTGCCGGTGTAGGCAAGACTGACGTTGAAATAAAGTATGCCCTCGAGCGTGGTGTTGGGTGGTTTAATGTAGAAAACGTGACTGAACTTCAACTGATTAATCAATTTGCGGAGTCACTTGGTATCACACAGGTGCGCGTAGCTCTTCGTTTCAATCCCGACGTAACTGCTGATACGCATCCGCACATTGCGACTGGGCATGGTGCTGCCAAATTTGGCTTGACCGCGAATGCAATCGCTGAGCAATTACAACTTCAAGCTGAGTACACAAATCTCGAGTTTGCTGGTATTCATGTCCACATTGGTAGCCAACTGGGCAATATTTCCGCTACCACCGAAGCTGTTGAGCGCGCACTGGAGCTCATCGCCCCCTATCCACACATCAGGACAATCAATATTGGCGGGGGCTTCCCTGTACCTTACAGGACAGACTCTTCACTACCGTCAGTTGATGACTTTGCTACCGCACTTCGTCCGATACTGACCGGGTATAAAGTGCTTTTGGAACCAGGCCGCTCTATCATTGCTGATGCAGGCATCCTAGTCGCAAAAGTGCTTTACGTGAAGCATCAGGCAGGACAGCGTATTATTATCACTGATGCAAGTATTGCTGAACTGATTCGCCCAGCACTATATCAGGCACACCATGATATTATTGCTGTGGTCGGGGATCGCGTGACACATTCGCCAGCGCAGGTGGTTGGTCCAGTCTGTGAGACTGCAGACGTGCTAGGAAGAGACGTAATGCTACCCGATTTGCAATCGGGCGCTTTGCTTAGTGTCCTTACGACAGGTGCTTATGGAATGGTTATGGCTACCAGCTACAATGCTCGACCTTTGCCCGCAGAAGTGGTTGTAACTGAGAATGGAGAAACGTGGCAGGTTGCGAGACGTCGACAGACTTGGGATGACCTTATACGAGAGGAAGTCTAACCACATCGCGTAGCTCACACCGACGAATGAGAGAGTGAGAAACCCTGTGAGCATTTAAAACATGATGATAAATGCAAAAACCCCTTTTCAGGGGTTCAATTCGTGTGCTGATGGAGTGACTCGAACACTCGACCTGGCGATTATGAGTCGCCCGCTCTAACCAGCTGAGCTACATCAGCACGCAAGTCGCGGGGGGAGGATTCGAACCTCCGACCTCCGGGTTATGAGCCCGACGAGCTGCCACTGCTCTACCCCGCACTCTATGCTGCGCTAGCATAGCAGAGCAGTCCAACAGTGTCAACTGCGTATCGCTCGGTCTCGAGCTTTCTGACAAGTTTCTATTGAGCGTATCTATTCAAGCATCGTCTTCGTCAATTGCACGATGAGCCGTAGAAATGACATCCTCCATCGTAGCACCCCTGGCTGCGATTATCCGCCCCATTCGCTTCTGAAATTGCATTAATGCATAATCTGAAAAATCTTCGACCTTGAGACCAAATGGAACAGGATCATACAATGAAAATATCTCGTTGATCACTCCCAAAGCTGGCATGAACAAGGCGTTCATCGTCTCTTCAGCAACTTCGTACAGGTGTGGATGCTGAGCTACTAAACGCGAGATCAAATAGATACCGTAAGCAATATGCCTCGACTCATCCTGCTTCAGCTTATTGATTGCTTCTGTATTGCCGGGCATCAGGTCGTTGGACCTCAGCATCTTGAAGTAAGCATGATACCCTGTTTCTGCTAGTACACCTTCTACAATCATGTTGTAGGTCACGCTGGCCCTGAGCTGCGCTTCGGGTGAATCATCGGTTGTCAATTTATCCAGCGCATTTGGTAACGCCTCGTAGAATATGAATCGATAGTTATCGGTATGATATCGAGTCAGATCTGTACCTCGAACCCCAAGCACCTCATTGAGAAATCTCTGGAAGTAATCCGTATGTTTAGCCTCTTCCCACAAGAATGTGGTCAGGAACATCTCCTCTTCGATACGTCCTTCACGTGCGACCACCATCATCAATGGCAGGAGGTCAAGCGTAACTGCTTCTTCCCCAGCAGCGAAGAGTGCTGTCAGGCGCAGGATCACATCTTTTTCATCATCAGATAGACGCTGCCAGTCCTCTATATCCTGACTAAAATCAAAATGAGATGGATTCCAGATCCCGTAAACCTTTGCTTTCTCGAATAATTTCATGGGCGGTAACGAACGATCAAGCCCTTTCGACGTAGTAACAAATCCATCATGCTTTGCTGAGGACACCATAGCGATCTCCCTTGAGAACACTCTTTTATGGGGATTATACGAGCTTTTAGCTCCTGGGCTCGGACGAATTTTGTCGCTGCGCCTATTTATAGACTTTTGTACACATTCACACATTCGTTTTCTTGACCTAACCATATCCAGGAAGAGGATCACTAGCTATAATGCAGCTCACCGAACACCCGTTCGTGAAATAAGGATACAAGCTCATGCCAGATCTAAAGATCGTATCGTCCTATAAACCAACTGGTGATCAGGTAACAGCTATTCCGCAGCTCGTGCATAATGTAAATAGCGACGTAACGCATCAGACCCTGCTTGGAGCAACAGGCACTGGCAAAACATTTACAATTGCGAACGTCATTGAACAGACTCAACGCCCAACGCTTGTACTGGCCCACAACAAGACCCTGGCCGCGCAGCTCTTTGCAGAGTTTAAAGAGCTCTTCCCCAATAATGCTGTCGAGTATTTCGTCAGCTACTATGACTACTACCAGCCAGAAGCTTATGTACCCCGATACGATCTCTACATCGAAAAGCAAACGCAAATAAACGATCAGATCGAACGCTTGCGTTTGAGTACATCAGCTTCACTTTTTACGCGACGCGATGTGATCATCGTCGCATCGGTATCGTGCATTTACGGTCTGGGGGATCCACAAAGCTGGAAAAACAGCAGCATACCCCTGACTGTTGGCACTGAACGCAGCCGAGATAAAATCCTGCGAGACCTGGTAAGAATCCAATATACGCGTAATGATCAGGTTCTAAAGCGAGGTGCATTTCGGGTTCGGGGTGACACACTCGAGATTATCCCCGGATACAGTGAAACAGCCTATAGAATTCAGATGTTCGGAGATGAAGTCGAACGCATTACGGAATTCGATCCGCTCACAGGTGAACTACTCGGGGATTGGCCCGAAGTTACGATCTTCCCATCACGTGAGTACATCACTGAGCAAGCCAACATTCAAAGAGCAATACATGACATTGAACGTGAACTCGAAGAGCAATTGGCGTATTTTCGCAAAGAAGATAAGCTCGTCGAAGCACAGCGATTGGAGCAGCGCGTTCGATACGATCTCGACATGCTGCGTGAAGTAGGCTACACCAGCGGTATCGAGAATTATTCTCGTCACTTTGACGGACGGCCTCCTGGTAGCGCTCCATATACACTTCTTGACTATATGCCCGATGACTACCTGATGGTCATTGACGAAAGTCACATGACCGTACCGCAGCTACGAGGTATGTACAACGGCGACCGCCAGCGCAAATCCACACTTGTGGAGTTTGGTTTTCGGTTGCCCAGTGCAATGGACAATCGCCCACTCAAATGGGACGAAATCAATCAACGCATCAGACAGGTAGTCTTTACATCCGCCACACCTGGTCCCCACGAGCTTGAGGTCAGTGGCAGGTACATTGTTGAGCAGATTATCCGCCCCACTGGTATCCTGGACCCAGAAGTCGATGTACGTCCTATTGCTGGACAGGTTGACGATTTGCTGCAGGAGATCGCACTGCGCGTGAAGAATAAACAACGGGTGCTGGTAACTACGCTTACACAGCGTATGGCCGAGGAAATGGCTGGATATCTCAACGAGATGGGAATACGAGCCCATCATCTCCATGCAGAGATCGACACTTTAGAACGTGTAGAAATCCTGCGTGATCTCCGCATGGGCGTCTATGATGTCGTTGTCGGAATCAATCTACTTCGCGAAGGCATTGACCTTCCCGAGGTTTCGCTCGTAGCCATTATGGACGCGGACAAAGAGGGATTTCTGCGTAGTGAGTCCGCGTTGATCCAGAACATTGGTCGTGCTGCCCGCCACATCGAGGGCAAAGTGATTATGTACGCCGACAGAACCACTGGCAGTATGCAACGCGCCATAGATGAAACGAACCGCCGCCGTGCCAAGCAAAACGCCTACAATGAAGAGCACGGTCTACAACCAAGGGCAATCGTAAAACAGATACGTGATCTGACAGACCGCGTTCGTGCTATGGCAGCTAGCGAAGATGGCGAGATAGCCCCTGAAGGCGCAGAAGCGGTTGACCTCTATAATCTACCAAAAGATCGTCTGCATAAGATGATCAAAGAACTCGAAGCTGAGATGAAGAAAGCCGCTCAGTCGCTTGAGTTCGAAAAAGCAGCAGCGCTACGAGATCAGGTATTTGAATTACGCGGCATGTTGGCAGAAAAACAAGGCACCGATGGAGATCTGATTCCGGGTTAGAACGCATTCACAAGGCCTGGGACATCATTACGTAATGTCCCAGGCCTCTGCCTGCTAGACAGTGAATTCGCCATTCCTGTAGAACAGCTCACCATCCACATGAATTTCGCTGTCTTCGCGCATATCGCAGATCATGTCCCAGTGCACTGCGCTACTGTTCAGGCTTCCCGTCTCAGGATAGCCCTGGCCGATAGCCATATGTATCGTGCCGCCTATCTTCTCATCGTATAGGATGCTACCCGTGAAACGGCTGATACCGAAGTTGGTGCCAATGGCAAACTCACCAAGATAACGTGCGCCCTCGTCTGTATTGAGCTGTGCCTGCAGTAGATCATCATTTTCCTCTGCACTAGCCTCGATGACCTTACCCTCTTCGAAACGCAACTGAATACCACTAACGGCACGTCCACCTACAATGCTTGGATAGCTGAAACGCACCCACCCGTTGACGCTGTCTTCAACAGGGCCAGTAAAAATCTCACCGCTCGGCATGTTTTTATGGCCGTCACTGTTGATAAATGTGCGTCCAGCAATCCTGAGGGACAGATCGATATTCGGCCCTTTGAGCGTCACGTGCTGCTTGCCAGCAAGATAATCGACCTTCTCTTGTTGCATTTTGCTCAATGCCCGCCATTCCGCTGCAGGGTCTTCTTGATCGCAGAAGCATGCCCCATATACGAAGTCCTCGTATTCTTCGAGGCTCATGTTCGCTTCCTGAGCCAGCGCCTCTGTTGGAAACAAAGTGCCAACCCAGTTAAACTCTCCCTTTGCGCTGCGCGAAAGGCGCGTATTCAACCAACTACGACGTGCTTTCTGCACGTGCTGCATTCGTGAACCCGATATGCCTGTCATAGCACGGGTGTTGGATGGCGCACCCACGCGTATGTACACATCCGCAGACTCGTAATAAAGCGACTGTGATGGATCAAGCCAACTGACCTGATCGTCATTGGCCATCCGGAGAAACGCTCTCTGCATATACGCATCGCTTAGCATTACACTAGGCTGCCCACCAGCTTCTAGCACTTTGACATAAACTTGGCGCAATAGAGGGAGTGCTTCCACATCTCCCAGAATGCCTACCCACTGACCAGGCATTACCTCAGTTGAATAGTTGACCAAAAGGTCAGCCAGCTTTTCTTGACGTACATCAGGCATTGTTCTACTCCTCAAGCAATTCACGAAAAAGGGTGTGCATATTGTCACACCCTTGATAGGAATTCACTTTTTATATTATCTAGATCAGGCTCTTGGCTTTCTCAAGTGCCAGATCAAAATTGACTTCGTTACCAATAACGGGTACATACTCGGCGTGTTGCACCTTGTCGGCCTGATCAATAACAAAAACCGCTCGCTGGCAGACACGCCAGTCCGTATCATGAACCCCATAAGCATCGGCAAACCTCATGTCGCGGTGTGTGGATAACGTCTCAGTCTTATCAATCCCTTCGTTACCACAATAGCGCTTCAAGGCAAACGGCAGGTCAGCGCTCACTGTCAGAATCACAATATCATCGCTGAGTTCAGCAGCCTCTTTATTGAAGCGATGAGTCTGAGCACTGCATACTCCGGTATCGACAGACGGTACCACACTGATAATCTTCACTTTGCCTTCATAGTCCCCAAGAGAGCGTTCGCTGAGATCAGTCGCGATTAGAGTGAAATCTGGAGCGGGCTGACCAATTTTAAGCATCTCGTTTTGGACTTTGTGTTCAACCGGCCCAACCATCATACCAGGACGATCTGCCATCTTAATCTCCTTATTTCGATGAGCGAAGACACATATGCCTACTGTGTTACTTCCAGAAGCACATGGAGAAGAATAACCTCAGTGTATGAAAGCCAAATAAGTGCCAGAGCGCCGTAGAAATTAGGCCACCCCACCGTATCTCCAAACACCGTCTACCATGGTACCAATAATCTGTGTTTGAAGGAGTTCCTCGGGTGGTGTCACATAAAGATCGCGATCCAATACAACCAGGTCAGCAAGCAATCCGGGCATCAGCCTACCCTGATGAGCCTCCATGCGGCCCGCGTACGCTGCACCAACCGTATATCCGCGCAATGCTTCGTCCATCGTCAATCGTAACTCTGGATACCAACCTCCCTCGGGACGACCCTCTATTGTCTGACGCGTGACCGCTGCATAAATACCCAGGAGAGGTTCAAATGGTTCAATCGGAGAGTCACTTCCAAAAGCGAATTTCACTCTCTGATCGATCTGCAGGCGCGCATTGTAGGCCCACTCAGCGCGTCTGCCCCACCATCGGTCGGCGACTTCCCAATCAGAGGTTGCATGAATCGGCTGCATCGATGCTATGATGTCCAACTCAGCCAGCCGATGCTTGTCGGAAGGGTGAATAATCTGCACATGCTCTATGCGATGACGGCGTTCGGCCGTAGAGTCACCCCGACGCGATTCTTCGCCACGCACGATTTGGAAGACATCGAGTACGTCGTGAACAGCACGATCACCAATTGCATGTATCGTCGTAGCGATCCCAAAAGCACTGGCTCTGGATGCCAATTCGGTCATCTCATCCTTTGACAGCACCGCAATTCCGTAATTGTCCGGCTCATTCTCGTAGGGTTCAACCATAAGCGCTGTACGCGGCCCAAGTGCTCCATCTGAAAACAACTTCAGATTTCCGAAGCGCAACCAATGGTCTCCAAATCCGCTGCGAATGCCACTTTCAAGGGCTGCATCTAGCCAGCGTTGATTGATTTGCTTCACTACCCTGAGCCCGAGTTGGCCGCGTTCGCGCATCACCTGCAAGGCAACCAGTGCCGATGGATCATCAAAGTCGTGTATGCCAGTCAACCCTGCTGCATGGGCTCTCTCCTGCGCCTTCAGCATCGCATCAGCCAGCTGATCGGGTGTCGGCGCAGGTACCAGGTCACCAACAAGCGCGATTGCTGTCTCCAATAGAACACCCGTTGGTTGCCCATTGTGATCGCGGACAATTCGGCCACCTTCAGGATCGGGTGTCTGAGCATCTATGTTAGCCAACTTCAAAGCGACGCTGTTCACCCAGGCAGCATGTCCACTTTTGGCCTGGAAGAAACAGGGATTATCTGGTGCAACGCGGTCAAGATCAACTGCAGATGGAAACTGTCGGTCCGGCCAGATGTCCTGCGCCCAACCGCGTCCCAGCACCCAATCTCCTGGCCCAAGCGTCACAACGCGTTCGGCAACACGGCGCAATGCTTCATCTTTTGAAGGAACTTCAAATAGATCAACGGCCTGCATAGCGCGCGCTGTCCATTCCCAATGAATATGGGCATCAATCAAACCCGGGATGACTGTCACACCATTGAGGTTATGCTTGGTTGTCTTTGCTGAGCTAAGTGACAATATAAAATCATCATCACCAACGGCAACAATCCTCCCCTGCCAGATTGCAAGTGCAGATACCGCAGGTTGTCTTTCGTCAAGCGTGATGATGTTGCCGTTGAAGAGAATGCGATCGACCATCATCTTATTCCAAGTCCTCTCGAGCGTCATCTAGTGCCTGTTCAATTTCTTGAACGGAAAGAGACGCTGTTCCCGGGCGGGTCACCGATATCGCAGCGAGCCGCGCTGCAACATCAACAGCAGCGTGTACGTTGTTTTCCAATAGCGGTAGCGAGGCCAGAAGAGCTGTTGCAAATACATCGCCGGCGCCCGTAGGATCTACTTCATTAACCTTGTATGCCATATAAGGATGGGGCTCGCCGTTATAGTAGTAGGTTCCGCCACGATCACCATTTGTAACCAGACAGTGCTTTACTACTGAGGCAAACGCTTGTTCCATGTCTGGCGATTCGGCGATATCCTGGCGACTGAAAACCACGAGATCAACTGCACGCAAAGCTTCGGCGTCGAACCAGCGTTTGAAGCTCACACGTCCGTCTGAATCCCATTGCCTTAACCAACCCTGTGGCGTGAGCATCAGCGTTGAATCAGCAAACTTATGCACAATGTCTGGAGAGATCTCACCCGCCAGAGGTGCGAGGTGCACTAGCGGCGCGTTTATCCAGCCTGCTGGAACAAACTCGTATGGGATATCTGCAGCCAATTCATGAATGTACTGAATTCGCTTCCCAGGTTCTGGGTAAATATTCTCGAACGTAGTGGTTTCTTCGGCAATTCGTACGCTGATCTCTGCGTATTGTCTCAGACCAGACAGCAAAGGTTCGCAGGCAGCAGCGCTTGTGACAACTCCTACTTTGTGGTTGAAGCCACTTGCAATGGAAGCTGCATATGAGACTGTACCACCTAGCTTCCGGCCCTCTGGAGAGATATCCGCACTGATATAGCCAATCAACAAATAATCTACAGATGTCATGCCTGAGTCTACTCAACAGGTGTAATAGTGACTTTGCGCGTCTCGCCTTCGCCCGTGCTCTCTGTTGTCACGTCGTCGCGCTCGCGTAGTGCCAGATGAATAATACGACGTTCATGCGGAGGCATAGGCTCCAGTGTGACCGTCCGGTTCTGATCTATGGCCCTGTCTGCCATCCGGTGAGCCAGCTCTTCTAAGCGATCAGAACGCTGATCCTTGTACTGCGCCACGTCAACGATCAGATTAGCCCTCGACTGCCGACGTCGACTCACGATCAGGCGTACGAGATACTGCATTGCTGCCAGAGTTTCACCACGACGCCCTATGAGGCGATTCACGTTCTTTCCAGAAATGTTGAGAATCCAGTGCAGTTGTTCGCCTTCACGAGTAGGCTCAGCCCGCCGTATACCTACATGGACTTCTTCCATCCCTAGTTTTTCAAGCATTTCTATTAGGATCTGTTTTCCCTCACGTGCATCCTCATCGGTTTCCATATCCGGCAGCTCGTCCGTAGCCGGATCAGAGTAAGTGTCCTGGACCGGACGCGATACATTGCGTTGCGGTCGATCTCCACGTGCGGAATCGCGCCGACGTCCACGCCCACCATCACGACGATCCTCACCTCGGCTCTCCCGACGCGGAGTTCTATCATTCTCGCGTCGTTCTTGACGTTGTGGTTCTCGTTTCGGCATGTGAAGTGGCGTAAGCGGCTGTGAGGAAGTTCGCTGAGGCGGTTCTTCACTCCGAGACCCACCGATCAAGATAATGCGCACGCGGGCTGGTTTTGCACCAATGCCAAGCAGACCTCGATTTGGCTCTTCGAGTACTTCAACCATGACCTCGCCGGGACCTACACCCAGTTCTTCTAACCCAGCTTGGACTGCAGCCTCAACCGTCGGGCCGGTTTTCTCTATGATTTCCATGTGGTTATCCCTATGGTAAATCGTGTTCCATTAAAGACAGGCGGCTGTACGCCGTACAGTCCGCCCGCCTATTCTTCGCTCATTGAGGATTATGGCGTTTACGTCCGTATTGATGCCTCAAGTGAATGTATTATACACGACAGGCGACAATGAATCCTACTGGTCACTCGTTTTCTTCACTTAGAAACATTACCGATTAGTTTTCCGTGTTCCACGTGCGCCAGTACGAGATGAACCTTTCTTTACAGCCCGTGCCCCGCCTTTACTGGTACGGCCACCTTCGGACTTATCACCTTTCTTGTCCGCTTTAGGTGTGCTCCCAGAGGACTTACTCGTTTCAGCGCCGCTTTTCTCAGACTTATCGTCATCTTCCACTTCGCTGAACTTAGCCTTTTCCTCGTCCGCACTGCGAATGCCAAAGAGACGATCCAGAACCTTCTTCACCTGCGGTGTGTACTGCAGGATACTCACAAAGTTGCTGGTGATGAAGTAAACCGAGATGCCAACCGAAAAGGAAAGCGCAAAGATACCGAACATAACCGGCATGATCGTACCCATTGAACGGGTCATAGCCATTGCCTGGTCAGCGGCACCTCCGCCGGAACTCGGCGTCTGATTGGCTGTCGACTGCGCCTGCGAAACCTTAAACTGGTACCATGTCGTGACCATAACCAGAAGTGGTAACACGAGAGAATATACCGGGTTTAACGGTGGCGTCGGGGGCTGCGTTAAATCCATACCCAACCATATACTCTGGAGGGGAATAAGCCCATCAAGTCCGGGGATCAACAGCCTTTCGCTCAAATCCACCAGTTGGAATGGCGTCGCCGCCAGAGCGAAGATCACCGCCTGATACAACGCAATGATTATCGGAAATTGCAGCAAAAGAGGCAAACAACCACCAAGCGGGTTGACTCCCGCCTCGCGGTAAAGCTCCATCTGTGCCTGCGCAAGCTTCTCCCGATCGTCTTTGTACTTTTCTTGAATCTTCTTCATACGCGGTTGAAGCGCTTGCATCCTCTTTGAGGATTCGATCTGACGCGCATAAAGGGGATACGTCAACATTCGGATGATGACAGTCAGTACCACAATAGCAATGACAACATCATTGTTAAATATTGAGTACATCCACGTCAGCAGCGTGACAAACGGATTGATAATTAGATCCCACATTGGTCGTCTGTTCCTCCGTCCCTGTTCACGCTATCAGCGACCATAGGTCCATAATGCGCGCCCATCCAAATCAAACGCGTACACCAGCCGCGCAAGGTCTGCAGTCCCAACAACGACAAGATCAACAGGCACGCCCGTCTCTTCATCCTGAGGGACGAAAAGGATATCAGAAAGGATTTCGGGGCGTCCGTCAAGTTCCCGTTCTACATTGACCAGACCATCGCCACGTAAAAGCCAGTAGAGTATTCCATCGCGGGAAGCCACGATGACGTTTGCATCTGTTACCAGAGGCGCTGATCTTATTCCGCGTTCTGCGACCTGCCGTGACCACACTTCCTGCATAGAATCAGCATCAACAGCGTGGACGAACCCACTCAAGTCCGCAAAATACAGGATACCATCACGCTCTACTGGCGTGTGCCATATCCAGTTTTCAGCTTCATATGTGCCGACAATTCGCCCATCTAGGTCAAGTTTGTACAGACTGTGAGAAAAGGTGCCAACATACAGATGGTCATTGTATAAGAGAGGCGTGCTAACAATGCCACCTTCCAGATCAACTGGTTCTGGCCAGAGCGATTCCCCTGTTGCTGGATCTAAAGCGTGCAGATAGTGGTCAAATGACGGCACGTAGAGCACATCATCAGTCAGGAGGGGGGAAGCCCATACTCCCACACCCGTTCGGAAAGTGCTCATTTGCCATCGAACAGCTTCGGTATCACGTTCCACAGCCGCCAAACCGAGCGTCTTCAGCGGAACGAAGAACAACTCATCGTTTGCAGCGATTGGAGCGATCACGGATCCTGGTATGGGTATGCCTGTGGGTGAAACGATGTCTGAGGTGATCTCATCCACAGTCAGCAAGCGATTGTTATACGCAGGAAACAGTAAAGTCTCGGGATCTAGCTGATACGGGGTGGCGTAGAACTGCGCGTTTTCCGCGTTCGAACCATCAACCCGCCAGAGACGGGGATTACCATCCTGGTCGAAACGTACTTCCCCCTCTGCATTCTGAAGGCGCACAACGGCACCATTCGCAGGCTCAAGCAACTCGACCTGATTGTTGAAAACAACAGCGATTTTCGTCTCGTTGTATACGTCAACAGTTCCAAGATCAGGCCAACTTACACCAATACGTGGCGGCACACAGCCTACCAGTACCAGCACAAGAAGCGCCAACAGCAGCCACAAGCGATGTGTCCGACCTGTGGTCAGCGGCGCTAGAGACGCATTCTTCAATGTTGGCAAAGGATCACTCCTTAGGGGGTACGGGATCATATCCACCGGGATACATGGGTTGACAGCGCCAAATTCGCTTCAGCCCTAGCCATGTTCCACGAGATACTCCGTGTACCTGAATGGCTTCATACATGTACTCTGAACATGTAGGCTGAAATCGGCATGCAGAAGGTAGCACCGGAGAAATGAAGCGTTTGTAAAACCGGATCGACTTCAGTGCTAACCATTTCATGCGACTTCTCGCCCTTTCAATATGCAAGCACGAACGCACAGCTCAACTACTGTACGACGTACCTGGGTGAAAGGTTGCCCCACAATCGATGGATGCGCAATGAGCAGTATGTCATAACCCCAATCAAGTTGAGGGTGCAGATTGCGCATTATCTCACGTAGGATACGGCGTGCTCGGTTACGCCTAACAGCATTCCCCAGTCGTTTTCCCGTGATAAAGCCATATCGATTCGTCTCGAGGTGATTTTCACAGAGACTCATCATAACCATTGGTTGGCGGTATACGCGCCCAATCCGACGTAAACGCCGGAAGTCTTCCGAGTGACGCAAACGAAGCTCAGGTTTCATCAGACATAAGTCAGAAGTCATTTGTCTGAATCTGACAAGAGCTCTGGAACTCGCATATGTATATCAAAAGCCCCAGAGCATTGTCAGGCTACGACGCATTCCAGTTGACTTTTTTGACATGATTCGGCGTCACGGTAAGCTGATGGCGCCCTTTCTGGCGACGCGACTTTAACACGCGACGTCCACCTTTAGCGGCCATACGAGCACGAAAGCCATGCACGCGCTTGCGACGGCGAACCTTTGGTTGCCAGGTGCGCTTTGTTGACATAGTGAACTGTACCTTCGCTGAAACACGAACATATGAGTAGACAGCGGGGAAGTATAACCCACACTTGATGGGACGGTCAACCCACGCTATGACATACGTATCAAACCGCTTGTCTGAGATGAGCTAAAAGCGGACGGCAGCAATAGTCTATTAACAGAATAACTGACACATACCCCGTCTGGATTTCACCCAAGTAAAAGCATCGAGCCAATAATCACCTGTTCAAGTTACTTAGCATCTATGCTATACTTGGCCACCTACACATCAACCATTCAACAGATGGTTGACCAGAAATGACTAGTTTCGAGCGTGCCATACATGGCTTCTGTCAACAACTCTGTCTCGCCTCATGCAAACGGACCACGGGTGTTTTTTGAATTTTGCTCTTTCACACTTAGCGCTCAGATAAATACAGACGTACCCACCTCATGGGGGAACGGATTCAAAACACCTTTCGAGCGCTATGTGATTTCATCCCGGACAGGCAAAGACATCGACGTGATACGCTCGCAGTTATGGACTTCAGATAGCCCTAAATACACTACCACACAGGTTGGAGATCCGCTCTGATGTATCAATGGGTGCGTAACTTCTCCGTCAGTCAAGACGACGTAGAATATTTGACTAACTTGCTTCTTGAGCGTGAGACTCCAATGACCAGCACTGAGCTTGCAATAGAACTGGTCAGAAGAAGGATTCAAGCGCAGCAAGACGCCTTTGAGGCACAGTTTCAGGATACGATCGTTTATGATCCAGCACACAAATACGAGATAGGTCAGCGTCTCGTTTTCACACAGTTTGATCGAAGAACGGCAACAGTTGTTGCAGTACGTGTGGGCGACAATCCTGACTTTGGCGAGTTCGACGTTATAAAAGTCCGATTTGACAATAACAAACAGAGCAAATCACCAAGTGAGCGTGAATTCGCGGCGTCTCTGCAGCAGCCACATTCGCTAAACGGTGCAGCCGACTCAATGACGGCCACCAACGGCGAAAGCCTCAGCCCCATGGACATTCTCCGAGAGACACGTGGAAGCATTGTCCGTACCGTTCATATGGCTCTCGTTGATAACCCCGTATTGACTCGTGTTGGCGGATACTGGTTTCCCCGCGAATTGGTCATGGAAGTGGATATTGGGACGCTTCACCTAGCCGAAGCAGTTCTTGATATGGCTCAGGGAGGACCACTCAGCACTGAAGAAATCATCAGTCAGATTGGCCCAATTGGTGATGCACCTATGCCACTTCAGACGTTCTCGCTTAACCTTGCAATGAGCAAGGATGAACGTTTTGACGAGGTGGGCCCTGGAGGCGAGATACTCTGGTACCTTGTCCGTATGGAGCCTGAAGGTGTACGCCAAGTCCCTGTTTGGCTCCGATACAACGAAATCCCCTATAATGATGATCTCATCACCGATGAGATGCTTGATCTGGAAACAGAACTTGACGACGAACTCACTGACATAGATTTCGAAGGCAAGCTCAAGCGTTCAACAACAACGCTCATATATCCGCATCGGCGTGCAGGCACGTTGCCGTTGAACGCAAAGAACCGACAGATTTTTCCACAGGGACGTGCTCAGCGTATATACGTCTCACTGATAGATGGCCTGGATGGAACAATCTTCAATGGTTGGGTTGTCCACGAACACAAATACGTATATGGTCTGTTGGACTACTACACAAAACATCGTCTGCCTATCGGTGCCAACCTTACGATTGAGAACGGCGAGGAAGATGGTTCGGTCATCATTACCCATGATGCATACCGCCCTCGTACGGAATACATACGGGTCTTTGTTCCAAGTGAAACGCAGATTGCGTTCGAGAATAAGAAAAGAGCTATCGGCACCGAGTATGACGATCTTATGGTGATCGGAATCGACGATTTAGCGAAGCTAGACAAGCTTGTAGAAGCTAATAAAAACAAAACCCTGGTCACATTGCTGCGGTCACTGCTTAGCGAGTTAGGCAAGCTGACCCCTCAGGGCACGACGCATGCTGTGACACTTTACAGCGCTCTAAATGTGCTAAGGCGCTGTCCTCCTGGCGCAGTTTTCGCCATGCTGCAGGCCAATCCAGATTTTGAGCATGTAGGTAATCACTATTGGAAGTTATCAGAGAGTGAATAAGTGCACGTTGCGGTGTTTACCAGTATTCAGGTATCTCACAACGTCTGCCCAGGTCACTATAAGTGAGTAATGCCATGCCACCAACCAAACCAAAGCCCTCACCAACAACTCTCATCAAACCAAGGCTCGACACTCGGTTTCATATTGACTATGAATGGTGGGAGCGTAACGATGTAGACTTGCGTGCTTATTTGCTGTCACATCTCCCTCCGCACAAACGCGAACAAATTCTGCTCGAAGAAGAAGGACACATGATCGATCATGTTGATCCCGAAACAGGCGAAGTACATCGAATGGATTCGCTAGGTGTCGCACTGCAGGAAGCCGCAAAAGAGCCAGATTTCATTAATCCACAAACATCCCTTGTAGACAGCGTCTTTCGTATCTTTCTGATCAACGGCAATAAGCCGCTGTCTCCTAACGAGTTGGCAGACGTGCTTTCCCGCGATGCCAGCACTATCCTCAAAACTCTTGGCGGATTACGCATTTATCGCGGTTTACGACCTGTTGACCAGTAGCACGCTGAAACCACAATAGGAGTGGCATATGGGACGTGTCATCAATACCAACAATCCCGGCAAGCGACGCAACTTCTATATGCGTACAATCGCGGAGGTTCTTCGTAGGCTTAGCCAGAAACCAGAGATAGATGCCGAAGCAAAAGATATGACAGCGATGATCGTGTTTAGCCTGCGCGAAATCGACCAGACTGTTATTGAATCTATTGAGGCCTGGGAAAAGCGAAACTACTGGAAAAAAGCGGATGAGTTCCAGCAAAAGTGGTGGTGGGCGAGTCAGTACGCAACAAGCCTCGAAAAGCTCATCGAACAGGATGCCTGGGATCGTCTGCCAGAGTATATGGTCAAGCTACTGCCCCACTTTTCTGACATCGAAATCAACAAGATGATGCGCGATCCCGATCTCTGGCGCGGCGCATACGACAGACTTTTGCAGAATTAAGTACCAACAGCGCTATACATCATGGCAAGTTAGTTGGGTAGATTGGTGGCAGTCCCCCATAAGCGCCACTGGTATTCACAGGTCCCTCTATTGAGATCATGCCTGTTGAGCTGAATTCTTGCCATTGATTACCCTGAGGAAACAACGAAAATATAACTCCATCAGGGCGACTCAGGAATATTACGCCGTCGGAAGCCGTCTGGACCTGAACGCTGAAGGGCTGTTCCCATTCAATCGTTCCCCACCCTATACGTTGCCTCACTGCAGTGTTCGAACGCCAAAGCATGCCAAAACCACGGCGTGGTTGCCAAAGGCCAGGGCCCGGTGCATTCGCATATTCTGGACTATCTTCGACCATACCCTCTTCAAAAAAATCGCGGAAGACCTGCCAACGCGGGAACAAGCGGTCTGTATAAAGAACATATATTGCATCCTGACTTCCAACCCACACCATGTATCCATTCTGAAACGTCTGATAAACACCTTGACTAGCAGAAGGTGGATTCAGAGGACAATTATCCGGACGAGGTTGGATGAAAAACCAGGTACTGTCACAAACCTGATTGACGGCCACAGGAACCGGAGCAGTCACACTCGCGATGACGCTCGTAGGCAGGAGCAAGCGCATAGCAGTTGCAGTTGCAGGCAACGTCGGAGATATAGTCACAGTAGGTGTTGGAGTCAGCGTTGGTGTCGTCGTTGGCGTTTTGCTTGGGGGCAACGTCGGAGTAACCAGCAGGAACTCAGCTTCGACAGTGACCATTTCCAGCGGCGACTGAATCTCTGCGGTCGGTGGTTGGACTAAAGTTGCCTCAGCTATTGTCGTCACACCAGATGTCGTTGCAGATGCTGATACCATTGTTGCAGGTACAAGTGTGTTCTGTGCAATGAGACGAGGACGGTCAGCAACTTCTCGCGTATCTGCACACGAAGCAAGCATTACGGTAACTATTATCCAGAACAGCACGCGGTTCGCAACGCGTGTGTTGAAACAAAATGAGCGAGGCGAAGTTGATTTATTCATGGTGATATTGTAGTCCAACGACCACTTTTGCGCTGCTTACAATGTGCAATTTCAGTCTTGGCAGTCAGTAACCAGGACTATAATACGTGCAAAACGAGCACGAATTGCTGCATATTTTAGGTAAAGGTGATTTATGTCCCGTCAAAAAAGCAGACCGGAAGCAAGAGTAGAGCGCCTTACATGGTTCGCTATGGTATTGGTGTTCATGTTTATCAGCTTGGATGAACGTTTCGCGTCTCCCGGCTATTGGGTACCTATTGCTATTAGTATAATCCTGTTCATGTCCGGAATAATTCAATATCAACGTCGATGGCGCGTTGGTCCCTTCACATGGATCGTGGCTGCTGTGCTTCTTGTGGTCGGTGGATTAGGGTATTACTTCCAGTTGCCTGAGGTCAACATCGTTATACCGTTCTTCGATCCTGTGCTAATTTCTCTCATTGCGACCATCATCGTAATCGGTTATGGCGTTATCAGTAACGAAAGCTAATCGCCCAGAATCAGCGATGTCATCGTCCAAACTGCTCAGTCCATTTGTGCATATTGACAGAATGTGACGGATGCGTTACAAGTCTAGTGGGCACAGGAGACAGACAACGGCACGATGAACGACGTTATCATCACAATTACTGTTGAAGATGTACGGAAGCTGGCACTTCCCCTGGGAACTCGCGTCGTAGCCGGCGACGGCCTGTTGGGTCGTCCAGCAAGCTGGGCTACGGTGATATATCCCAATGATAGCCTGGATACTAAATCGCTCCAGACTGGAGAGATTGTCCTGATTGCGCCATATGACAACCTGGCGCGTGCGAAGAACACTGACGTTGATCTGGTTCGCTGGGCAGCAGATCAGAACGCTGCAGCAGTCGTGCTGAGTCACAATCCATCACCGAATGCGGTTGCAGAAGCCAAAGCGTACAGCACTCCCCTGCTGGTATTGCCGCCTGATAGCAAAATCCGCTCGGTAGAAAAAACAGTGATCAGCCTACTGGTCGACCGCAAGGGCCAGATTGAACGGCGTGGTACACAGATTTATCGCCAGCTTACTCAGATCTCGTCGCGCAACGAAGGTATGGCTGAATTGATAAGCGCCATCGCGCGTCTTACGAATAAGGCCGTAGTTATACAGGACAAGCGACTACACGTTACAGAACACACGCTTCAACCTCAATTTGTTGGTGTGTGGGAGGATATCGAACAGTTTCTCCGCAAACAGGATAATCTACCGATTGAATTACAAGACAGAATGCGTGTTGCTGATCTCGATCAACCTGCAATAATGCAATCATTGCCCCTCCCCGGGATTGCCAGACTCATTGCGCCGGTTGTGACTAAGGGCATTGGTCGCGGTTTTCTGTCCATCATTGGTCGTGATTCCGACATTGATGATATCGACCTTCTGGTGTGCGAGCACGGCGCGGCCGCCTGTGCTCTCGAGATGGCTAAACTGAAAGCCGTCAGCGAAACGGAAAAGCGCCTACGAGGTACGTTCCTTGATCGCTTGCTGATAGGCGATGTCAGTCAGCAGGAAGCTGTCCGTCAGGGGGAGCGCTTTGAACATGATATGACGCAAACGCACGTTGCTATCGTTTTGTCTTGGCGCGGTGATAATCCGCCTTCAATGCGTCGCTTGGAAACTACGGTTAACAGCATTATTGACCAGCAACGTACACAGGCCCTTGTGTGGATCCGCGAAAAAGAAGGCGAAGTTGTTGTCTTTCATGCTACCAATCCAAAGGACCCCGTCGACAGTAGCCTTAAATTAAGCAATGCATTCTCCAAGGAGATTAATCGCCTTTTCCCCCACAACCATGTCGCGATAGGCCTGGGTCAACCGGCGCGCGACATCGGTGCTTGGCGTGCAAGTCACCATGACGCGGTTCAGGCCATGCATTTGGCTGTGCGTCTCCAAACTGACACACCACTGTTTATTGGAGACCTTGGAGTCTATCAGCTCATTTTGAGTCTGTCGGATCGGGACAAACTGCTGGACTTCTGCGAGACAACCCTTGGACCGCTGATTGAATATGACATGCATCAACATGCCGACCTTATAAAGACCCTGGAAGCCTTCTTCGCGTGTCATGGCAATCTATCACAGACCGCCGAAATGCTGATTGTTCACCGAAATACGCTCTTATACCGTATGAACCGTATCAATCAGATTGCTCAGATTGACCTGAACCGGCCTGAGACACGGCTCGCACTGCATTTAGCATTGACGATAAGACGTCTACTCAACCTCGGATAATGTAGACTCGAGGCTGTATCATAACGGAAGCCCCCTCTTTCTTAATACAATGCTCACCCAACCTTCTAAACTTGGACAGTAGTATAGAGCACTCTCTTGGGCAGTGTGCACAATAGCAACTTTTGACGCGAAAACACGTGCTGATTCGTATAATTTCACCAAAGAAGTCTGTACGAGTCAACATTGCGCCATCGTGCAATACACCGATACACTTTATTTCTAACTAGATTAGGGAGAGTTTGCGTTTATCGCCCCTGAGATTAGCACGCCCGTGCTGATATCTCCCTCTTTCATTCATTATCCCATGATTTCAAGCACGATCACTCGACGTATAACAGAGGAGCGTCACCATGCAGGCCGAGCATACACTGCAGCATCTTTCCTCGATGGCTGACCAGGACGCCTCTGACCGCCATCGGATCGACAATGAAGAGCGTGATGCCTGTGCGTTGATCTGTAGCGTGCGCAAGGGAGGTAGCCCGACACACGGCAATGTTAAGCGCACGATTGAAGCGCTCGCACGTATGGGGCATCGTACCGGCTACATCAACAGTGAAGGCGACGGCGTTGGTATCTTGACTGACATTCCGCGCCAGCTCTGGTCGAAACGACTTGCCGCAAACGGGCTCATGTCGAGCATGGTTACAGATCGAAACTTCTGGGTTGCCCATGTTATGATCTCTGCTAAGGACAGAAGCCGCGCACATCATATTGTGAATCGTATGGAGCACGTGCTCGCCGAAGCTGGACTTCATATCCTCATTGACCAGGCGGGTCAGGTAGACTCCACAGTCTTGGGACCTAACGCTGAAAAGAACGAACCTCTATTCTGGCAGATTGCGGGCGTAAATGGTCAGGTTCCACACGACGAAATCGATCGCGCTCTGTTCGATCTTCAGGTTAAGCTAGAAGCTGAACTCGACATACACTTCGCTTCCTTCTCACGCCACTCTGTCGTTTACAAAGTTCAAGGGAGCGTTGAAGTCCTCCGCCGCTACTATCCTGAGCTTCGCGACCCGGATTATGCATCGATGGTCACAATGGGCCATGCACGGTACAGCACAAACACCAATCCCATTTTCGAGCGTGCACAGCCATTCAGTGTGTTAGGGCACAACGGTGAATTCAATACGATTTCACGCTTTCGTATTGAAGCAGGCATGTTAGGCATACCCTTGCCTGTTTCTGGATCAGATTCACAGGACGTCGATCGTGTTGTATACGCTTTATGTGCGCGACATGAACTTGATTTGATCGAGGCAATGGAACATATCTTCCCGCCGTACCCTCACGACCTCATTCAGGAGCGCTCAGATATTAATTTGATGTACGATGAAATTAGGCAAGCGCTTGGTCACTTCGCTCAGGGTCCAGCTGCTATCGCTGCACGCCTAGGTGACCAATTGGTTTTCAGCGTCGATTCCCTTGGGTTACGGCCACTTTGGTTCGGTGAAACCGAAAAAGAGTACTTTGCTTCATCAGAACGAGGAGTCTATTCACCAGATAACCTCGTCAGCGATCCAAAGCCACTAGCACCCGGAGAGAAGATCGCGCTGCGTGTTCGCAATGCTGGTACAGTCGAGGTGCTCGATTATCCACAGATTCAGCTCCATACACTGCAACGCTATCAAGCGCGACAAATCACAGTACCGGTGAAGACTACTCAAAAAATTCCAGCTTCAACTGCGACGTCTAAGATGCCCTTTGAAAGCAGCATCGCCACTGTCGATGGCAGCGAAAAATCGCCAACAGCTGTGCCAGCTATGGTCGCGCTCGCCGAGCCAGACGGATCCAGTGAAGTGCGGACTGCGCAGGCTAAAGAACCAAAGCAAGTTGCCAAACGCACTCTGGCCCCAGATCTGTACCCTCGCGAACGCTCAAAGGTGAAGCTCAATGCTGCAGTAATGAGCGGCCTTGGTTGGGAGCGGTATCATTTAGGACTGGTCGAAACCATGGCTGAGGCCGGAAAAGAGCAGATTGGAAGCTTGGGTTGGGATGGTGCACTAGCAGCCTTTAGCCAGAAACGTGTCAACATCGCTGACTACTTTAAAGAAACCGTCGCTGTTGTCACAAATCCTTCAATCGATCGTGAACGCGAACAGTCACAATTTAGCACGCATTCAGTCATCGGCACACGACCAGGAATAGGCTCGGTACGTAATCCATATGATCACCTGGTTGTTCTGCAAACGCCCATTCTTCTCGGAGATCACACGGAGGCGATTTCTGAAGATCTCTTAGCGGAAATCGCGCACGAACATGGGACACTAACCATTAAAGAGCTGGTAACTAGCTTTTCTGAACGAGCAGCTACCATCGACATGTCTGCTCATATGGATGAATCAATTGAGGCAGCAATCGAGCGTATTCAGCGAGAAGCAGTAAACGCAGTGCATAATGGCATCCAGTGCCTGGTATTGGACGACAATGATGTACTAGAAGGTCATAATCTCTGGCTGGACCCAATGCTGGTGACGGCAGCTGTAGATCGTGCCTTGAGGTCAGCTGATGCGAATCCAAACTTGCGGCGACGCGTTGGGATTGTTCTGCGCTCCGGGGCGCTGCGCGATCTGCACGACCTGGTCCTGTGTATCAGTATGGGCGCCAATGCGGTCCTCCCCTATGCTCTCTACGCAGTTGGCCTGGGAATCGCACCCAAGGGAAGCAATATTGAACTCGATGACGACCAGATTCGGTGCATATACCACAACTTATTGACTGCCCTGAACACCGGGATGGAAAAAGTCATCTCCACGATTGGGTGCCACGAACTCCGAGGATATGGGCACAGCTATAGCAGCATAGGTCTCTCACGTGGAATTGCAGCGATCTTCGGTACGCCGAACTATTTCGGCAGCGAAGCCCGTGGTCTTACCTGGGGAGCTCTTCAAGATGAAGCTAACGAACGTGCAGCAGAAATGCGAGGCGATGTTCGGGCCAGACTGAACAACCCTGATCGCTTTTACCCAAAGATGTGGAAGAAGGTCGAAGCGTTGGCACAGGGCGAAATCGGGCTGGAGGAGTACAGTAGTCACCTGGTCGAACTTGAGAAGAACTTGCCAATTGAAGTCCGTCACCTCCTGAATATCAAAACGAAAGCAGAGGATGAACAAGTCAACCCCGAGGATGTCGATATCAGCATCAATGGCCACGCTATGCCAGCGCTAATCAGCGCGATGTCCTTCGGTAGCCAGGGTGAACTCTCATATCGTGCCTACGCTGAAGCAGCGCATCAGCTCAATATTATCTGTGTGAACGGTGAGGGCGGCGAATTACCTGACCTACTCGGGAAATATCGGCGCAATCGTGGCCAGCAGGTAGCATCAGCGCGTTTCGGTGTCAACATCGCTCTACTCAACGCTGCCGACTATATCGAGATCAAAATCGGGCAGGGAGCTAAACCTGGTGAAGGCGGTCACCTGCCGGGCTTCAAGGTCACTGAACAGATTGCAGCAGTGCGTCACACGACACCAGGCGTTGGTCTGATCTCGCCCAGCAACAACCATGATCTGTATTCCATCGAAGATCTGGCTCAACTCATTGACGAGCTAAAAACTGCCGCACCTCATGCAAAAGTGTCAGTGAAAATACCGGTCGTACCCGGTGTAGGAATCATCGCCGTCGGCGTAGCGAAAGCGGGGGCGGACATCATTACACTTACTGGATACACCGGCGGGACTGGCGCCGCACGCGCGCATGCACTACGTCATGTTGGGTTGCCAGCGGAAATCGGTCTTTGGTTAGCTCATCGCGCCTTGCTCGAGAGTGAGCTGCGCGATCAGGTCGAACTATGGGTCGACGGCGGGATGAAAAGTGGACGCGACCTTGTAAAGATGTTGTGTCTGGGTGCAAATCGCGTCGGTTTTGGCACCCTGGCAATGGTTGCAGTAGGCTGTACGATATGCAGAGATTGTCATAGTGGCACCTGCCACGTGGGAATCACTACTCATGTAAAGACGCGTGATGAGGCAGAATCACGAGGCTTCAAGGCCTTCAGGCCCTTTGAAGAAAAAGGATCAGCCGCTGGTATCGTACGTGTTTTCGACGTCATTGCTGAAGAAACGCGCAGCTGGGTTGCCAGGATGGGTTTCCGTCGAGCACAGGATCTCGTTGGCCGGGCAGATCTTCTCGAACAGGTTGCTTGCCATGATCGTATCGACCTCTCGATGCTGTTAAAGCCAGCGCCACAACCCGCAAAGCGTCCCGCGCAGCCCGGTGGTCGTCGTCTATCAAGACCGCGAAACACCGTCAGTCGTCAGATCACAGAAGTGATCGCAGAATATGTCGCACGCGGTGAGTATGAACTCACATATGAAGACCAACAAGTCATGGCGATGGATCGCGCTCTCGGCACTCATCTCTGTGGTGCGATCGCACGAGGTGATATCCCTCAGACTCAAAACCTACAGGCCATCACGCTCAGTTTTAGCAATTCTGCTTTACCTGGCAACGGTCTCGGTGCGTTCCTGGACGATCCAGTGCGCATCGTCGTTGAAGGCGGCGCACAGGATGGCGTGGGTAAAGGTGCGCGGGGTGGCACGATCACCGTGTTGAAGGGCCTTAATCACAATGGCGTCAGATTGGATGGATCTGTCGGCAAGAGTTTTGCATATGGCGCACAGGGTGGCACCTTCATCGTTCAGGGCAATGCAGATACTCGTGCCTGCATTCGCATGAGTGGTGCAGACGTTATTTTCGGAGGTGAGATCACGCAGCCAATACAGGATCACTTGGGTGGCCTTGGTGCACGTGCAAATCTCAAAGGTTATGCATTTGAGTACATGACGTCTGGCCGTGCACTAGTCCTAGGAGATCCTGGTCCATGGATTTGCGCCGGCATGACTGGCGGCACTATCTATCAACGTTTGAACCCGCGTATGGGCCTTGACGAGGCGGCTATACAGCGTCGGATCGCACCGGGTGCAACCGTCGTGATTACGCCTCTACATGATAGTGGAATAGACGCCGTACGTGAGTTGTTAGGTATGTATATCGAAACGCTGGAATTCAACAATCAGGCAGAAGCGGCACGGTCACTACATGAACTCCGAGAGCATCCGCAGCACCATTTCATCAAGATAGCGCCGCCAGTACGCATCAACTAGGCCTATTGATTCAACCACCTTCACGACAACATGCCGCTGGTCCAGCGGCATGTTCGCTTATATGGCCATCACAAAACACTACTGCGGAGATCCGTTAACGGTAGCCAAAACGCGTTGTATCTTCAACGCCAAATGAAGAATCAACCGATTATCAGCCTCGTCCAGGTCCAGCCCAGTCAGTTCGCTAATTCGTTCCAAGCGATACACTAACGTATTGCGATGAACATCCAGATCCTGGGCGGCCTTCGCTAAATTGCCGTTTGCTTCGAAGAAGCCGTTGAGCGTCCGAATGAGATCGCTCTGTTTCCGGTTGTCGTGTTCAACTAAGGCATCGAGCGTATCTTCGTAGAAGTTCCTAAGATGCGACAAGTTTCGCTCTTTGAGCGCAAGCAAAAGCTGGAACAATTTGAGGTCCCCGTAGAATGTCGCTTGCTCCACGTCACCGAGTTCTTGCGATATACTCACCGCATCACGTGCTTCTCGATATGCATCTCGCAGACCGGCTAATCCCTCAACCGGGCGGCTTATTCCTGCAATTACGGTTCCGGTTGGAGCACGTGCTGACAGCTGGTGCCTCAGATCATTGATTGCCCCTCGTATTCTGGCTAATTGTGAACTATCTTCCAAAGGGTACAGGAGAACAACAACATCCACGTTCTGTCCAACTGCCCCTTCGAGATTACGGCGTGCCATGTCGTCACGGACGAGAGATACGAGTGACTCGAGTGGCAAAACCTGACCTGCTGGTACCAACGGTCGAAAGACTGCAACAACAAAGCTCATGGTTGGATCAAAACCCGACTGCTGCGCCCTTGTTCTCAGCATTTCATCGTCAACGGGTGTACCACTCAACCACATTTGTATCCAGTCACCACGCGCTTGCTCCACAGCAGCAGATATTGCTCGATTCTTCGCGAGTTCAATAGCACAGACATCAGCGCCACACATCATCACAAGCCGATCAAACTCGTCCAGATCTTCGCTGCTGTCGACCAACGACAAATATCCTGCTACACGCTTTTCCACCTTCAGAACTGTTGTGTACCCAAGAGGGCTAGGAACAATCGATCCTTGCGCAGTAGGCGCCTCTTTCTCAAGCCATTTTTGAAAACTACCATACGGCGATGCCTGAATGAGATTTCGGCCCGAATTACTGCGACGCCCCACGACAGGATGAACCTGAGACAAGAGCACCCCTGCATCATCATGAACGACAATGGGTTTCGTCGTTGCACGAACCATTACCTGAATAAGGCTGTTAAGTTCACGATTCTCCGCTGACAGTCGGGTGAGCTGTCGCTGTATGTCAAAAACACGTTCATTCAGCTGAGCTGTATGGTTTACGATGAGGCGATTGACTGCTCGTTCTGCACTGGCCAGGCTGGCATTGGCAGGCAGAGTTAAGAGCGCTATCTGACATTCTCCGGCTATATCAAGTGCACGCGAGGAAGCTTCGGAATCTACGGCAAGTGCAGAAATACCGCTACTCGCTAGATCGCGTATGATGTTTTCCAAAGTGATGTGAGGAGTGAAGTTTCGCAACATTGATAGCGAAACCAATGCAAGCTCTCCACCGTATATTTCGGGCAGTGCAGCGGGCTGAGCACTTAAGGTTACGGCCCAACTGATTGAGATATCAGGATCACCGGCAACGAGCGCCGTATTCAACGGGAGAGCGTATCGCAGTAGCGATCGCAAAGTCGCAGTGTTCTGTTCGGACATTCTCGTTTTTCCTAGCGGCCTGTACAACGCGACGCCGCGGCATGATCTTCAGTATAATCAACAAATCTCTCTGCAATGAGCAGTAACACGCCATTAACTATACAGCGATCTAAACAAAAAACAAGCAGGGCCCCGATAAAAAGAATCGCCGGCCCTGCTTGTTTTTGGCAGTTTTATACGAAGACTAACCGATACGACGCACTCCTATGGTGAGAGTCTCGCCTTCTAGTTCACGTTTGAAGCTAAATGACTCAACATGGTATTCGCTGTCATCAGTGCCGTTAGGATCTACTGCTTCAAGCTTATCTGCAAGCGTTTCCTGAGAGATGTACTCCCTGTAATCAGCAATGGCAGACGCGAAACGGTCAGTTGCCGAATACCTTACCTCAATTCGATCATCAATGTCGAAATTCGCGTCTTTGCGCAGGTCCTGGATGCGTCGAACAACTTCCCGAGAAATGCGCTCAGAGATCAATGCATCGTTCAGGGTTGTATCCAAAGCTGCCAGGTAGCCCTTTTCTTCAGCAACAACGAAACCTTCAGCAGCTTCTTGACGAACCTCGACTTCATCCGGAGCAAGTTCAAACGACTTTCCTTCTGCCTCGACAGTAATCGCATCACCATTCAGAAGTGCTCGGCCCCAAATCTCGGCCTGTTCCGTCGAAGCATCCTCAAGCGCTTGTTTAACCTTCTGCATATCACTCTTCAGTTTGCGCCCGAGTTTGGCAAAGACAGGGGCAAGTGAAAAACTAGTGATGTGATCTCCCTCTGCCAGAAAGTGAATCTGCTTGACATTGAGCTCATCTTTGATGATCTCTTGATAGCGTCCAACGACAGCATATTCGCCCGCCTGCAAGAGGCCAAATGTTGCACTTGCCAATGGCTGACGAACACCAATCTCGACACTGTTTCGCGCGGACAACCCCAAACTCACGAGGCGTCGGACCAACTCCATTTCGCCAAGGAGAGCTTTGTCAATTTTCGATTCATCAGCCCGAGGCCACTGCGAAAGATGCACACTATCTACATCGCCCTCTCGACCATCCGTTAGATTACGATAGAGCGCGTCGCTAAGAAAAGGCATCGCCGGAGCAAGGAGCTGAGCAACCGTTACCAGACACTCGTACAGCGTTGCATATGCCGCTCGCTTGTCGCTGTCATCCACACTTTTCCAGAATCTTCTGCGACTGCGACGAACATACCAGTTACTCAGCACCTCGACAAACTCTTCGATGGGACGAGTTGCATTCGGCGCATCGTAGTTCTCGTAGGCGCTTGTGACTCGCTTGATCAGTTGATGCAGTTCTGCCAGAACCCAACGGTCCAATAGATCGCGATCACCAACAGCCGGTGCCGTATCCTGTGGCGACCATCTATCGATATTTGCGTACTCGATAAAGAACCGATACGAGTTCCACAGGGTATTGTAGAACTTCGTTACAACCTGCCCGACAAGGTCTGGCGAGAAGCGCCGAGAATCACCCGGGGGACCAGAAGTATAAAGGTACCAGCGAAAAGCATCAGCACCGTGCTGATTGAGTACATCCCACGGATCGACGGTGTTCCCTTTGCTCTTGGACATCTTCTGCCCTTCAGCATCAAGAATATGCCCCAGACAGATGACGTTCTTAAACGCCACACTTTCAAAGAGCATCGCACCAATCGCGTGAAGACTATAGAACCAACCACGTGTTTGATCTACTGCTTCGCAGATGTAATCAGCCGGAAACTGCTCTTCAAACTGTTCTGCGCCCTTATGCGGATAGCCCCACTGCGCTACCTGCATGGCCCCACTGTCAAACCAAACGTCGATAACCTCAGGTACACGACGCATCGTACCACCGGTACCCTTCGGATTGGGAAATGTGATCTCATCCACGTAAGGCCGATGCAAGTCCAGGTCACCCAAGTCACGGCCTGAAAGCTCACTCAGTTCTGCCACACTGCCAACACAGAGCATCTCTCCGGTCTGGTCATCAACCCAGACCGGCAAAGGAGTTCCCCAGAATCGTTCGCGGCCCAGAGCCCATTCCTTCAGATCATCCAGCCAATTGCCGAAGCGTCCATCACGCACATGTTCTGGAACCCAGTTGATGGTCTTGTTAAGCGCGACCATCTTCTCTTTATAATCGGTTGTCCGGATAAACCAGGTTTCTCGTGCAACATACATCAGTGGAGTATCGTCGCGCCAGTTGTGGGGATATGTATGGACGTAGCGCTCTGAACGATACATCAGGCCCCGCTGCTTGAGATCTTTTATGATCTCCGGGTCAGCATCTTTAAACCACAGCCCACGGAACTTATCCACAGCGTCAATCATGCACCCATCTTCGGTCACAGTCAGGAAGATAGGCAGATCATGCTGGCGCCCAACTTCACTGTCATCCTGACCAAAGGCCGGAGCGATATGCACAATACCTGTACCATCTTCAGTGCTTACGAAATCGCCAGCCACAAGGTAGGCAAAATCCTTTTCGGTCGGTACAAATGTGTACAGCGGATTGTAGCGCCTGCCGACCAGATCCTTCCCTTTGAATCGCCTTATCACGCGATATTCATCAGCATTGACAAGAGCCTTGTTAAGCAGACTCTCGGCAAGGATCAGCTGTTCGGTCCCTTCACCGTTTGGAATCGGACCTTCTACCTGTACATAGTCAACGTTTTCGCCGACAGCCAGCGCTGCATTACCCGGAAGTGTCCAGGGTGTCGTCGTCCATGCCAGGAAATATACATTGCGCTCCCCCTTAACAGGGAAACGCACATACACGCTGGGGTCGCTGACCTCTTTGTACCCTAGTGCCACCTCGTGGCTACTTAAGGGCGTACCGGAGGTCGGACTATAGGCAACGACTTTATAGCCCTTATAGAGCAGCTCTTTTTCCCACAGTTGCTTTAAGATCCACCAGATGCTCTCGATATAGTCATTTGTGAACGTGACATACGCATCATCCAGATCTACCCAAAAAGCAATACGCTCTGTGAGTTTCTCCCAATCGGCAATATTGCGAAACACGTTGGCACGGCACTTTTCGTTAAATGCCGCTACTCCGTATTCCTCGATCTCCTCTTTTGACTTGAGACCGAGCTCTTTCTGAACGGCTATCTCAACAGGCAAACCATGCGTATCCCAACCGCCACGCCGTAAACAGTAATGGCCAGTCATTACTTTGTAGCGGGGGAACATGTCCTTGAATGCACGCGCCAATACATGGTGGCTACCCGGCTGACCGTTAGCCGTTGGCGGACCCTCATAAAACACATAACGCGGGGCGTCTTCGCGCCCTTCGGTTGTACGCTGAAACACGCGATTCATTCGCCAAAAATCGAGCTGCTCTTGTTCGAGTTTCTGAATATCAACTTTCGGATCAACAGGCGTGAACATAGTCTGCGATTACTCCAACTTGAAATCACTGAAAGGTGTGAAGTGGCATAATGGTTCAGGAAGGTGCAGCAATTCCACTTAGGATGCTAGAAAAAACGAGAGATAAATGACCCGCGACACGATTAATGCCACGTTAGCACCACCTTTCCGAGTATGCAGCACGAATGCAAGAATTATGAGTATAGCAATTATGACGGAAAGCGCCTTATCCGTGTAGGGCTAATTGTCACACACTAAAAGGCTCTGCTGTGAACCGAGGGATTCATCTCGAAGCAGATCCAATGGCAGGTGGCTTCAACTGTGAGGGTGGCAGTTGACCACTCCAGTAAATGTAACGCGTAACGCTGAGCGACACATTCCCGCCTGCCTCAGAGGCCTCTAGACTGACCCACCACCGAGAGGAAAAAACTGAAAAAGCCACATCGGAAACACAGAGGATGAGACAGCTAGAGTCATGGCATGGACTACTGATTTCGCACTGGTCTGACTCAGACCCATAGAAATACTTTACGTCCTGCAATGGCTCAGTGGTTGTATACAACCATTCGTCATGGCCATAGTAGTGCGAAACGTGGGATATTTCGGTCACAAAAGCGGGCAGCGGTGGAAGCGGCGGAAACAACATACCGTACAATACACCGAAAGTCTGAAATGAGATCCAAAGTGCCAAGAATACACCAAGGTACATTAAGCCAACCCAACCGACTTGCCTGAGACGAGGGGCTTTGGCTTTTCGATTTTCAGGTTGAGACATAAATGCTACGGTGTCCAGGCCTGGTCGTACAGAATGACTGTATACCCATCAGAATTAAGCGTTGGATCTGGGCTATCAATACCAGGATAAACTGTCACTTGTGTCCATTGAGTGGTATTAAAGCCGCTATTGTCAAACATGCATTCCCAACGGAACGCTGCTTGTGACTGAGGGTCAAAGTCCAGATATACCTCTTGCCCGAACTGATTAATCTGTGGGTCAGCGTAGGTCCCTTGAGGTGGGAAACGCTGGCAGCGCTCTATCGTCGAAGCGCTGTTACCGTAATGCTGTTCCATCTGTTCTTGATAGAAGAGACCAACTTCTTCGGGATTAGCATCCGCGATGCGATAGAATACCTGTTGCCGTCCAGAACCATTGGAATTAGGGAAACCCCATTGTTCTGCCCCTGCGGGTACTGGAGGGTAATATGGACCACGTCGCGTGCCCTGGTCCAACTGGAGAACTATGAAACTAATCAAAACCAACACGCCACCAATTGCGGCAATCGCGATACTCAAACGAAACGGCGAGATGTTACCGCGTTTATCCGTGATGAATTGCATTGCGCATGCCTCCTCCGGTTAAACCGTGAGTTGCCTCAATTTTAGGACGGGTTCATTCGTACTAGACTCTCCAATGACTGAATATCTTCTTCGATCGCTTGACCATAGGGTGTATTACGAAAGCGCTTGACCTCGGCCTTCCAGAATACCAAACCTTTTTCAAGCAGATCGAAAGAAAAAGTCTGTTCGTCACCAAGTATGTGCAGCCAGAATCGTGCCATGAGTTCACGATAGTCTTCCAGGTCAGATTGCAAGCTCTGGTTGAGTGCGACACGGGCCGCCTCATGCTCTCCCATGCGATAACGCGCATGGCCTATCTCAAATAGTGCCGCAGCATTGTCGAAGTCTTTCACCACTATTTCCAATTCCGACGCTGCTAACGCGTAAGAACCCTTCGACAATAGTGTACGCCCTAAACCGTATCGAGGAAATTGAGCTTGGGGAGCAGTTTTGACAGCGTTTCTTAACAATTCTTCGCTGGCATCGAGTTCACCGAGACTACGATATATATTTCCTAACAAAGTTGCAATATTCACATCAAGTTGACGTTCGGAGGCTGCGTGTGTATCTCTCGCGGCTTCCAATACATCACGGGCCGCTTCGAGTTCTCCATTCAGGTACAAACGTTGTGCACGCGTGTAAGTGGTGACCAGATTACGATTTCCCCACATTGCGATGAACTGCGTGACAACCAAGACTCCCGCCAGACCTACCAACACAGGTGTTTGGATTGATGCAGGAGCAATAACAGCCAGAAGAAAAAGGACCGGTATAAGAGCTAAAGCTCCAAAAAAAGCAACGCGAGTTGAACGTTCCCACGTGCGCATTTGCTGCCAGAAAATGAATAGAATACCCATCCGGCTAACCTAAACGCGCGGAGTCAGCGGACTGTATGGCGACGGTTATATTATCGATCTCATACCGCAAGGCTTGACCATATGCCGTACCAGCCATGATACGCTGCATCGGCAGCCAGGCTTCGAGACCATCTCGGGCGCTCATCATTTTTGCTGTCGCTTCGATGGCTTTGTCAATTGCACCACTCTCTTTGTACGCACGTGCTAAATGGTAATAAACTCTAACACCGTACATCGGGGGCATTGGCCACCTTGCGGCTTTCTGAAATGCAGCGAGCGCTGCACCACGATTACCTGCTGATTGCTCAACGAACCCCAGTTCCGCCCAAACAATAGGTTGATTCGGTGCAAGTTCTGTCGCTGCCTGTAATGCACTTGCAGCCTCATCATAACTTGCCTGTAACCGATAACCATTGGCTAGGGTGATATAAGCGGCTGGGTCATCTGGGTGGAGTTGTACTGCTCGATCGGCAATTGCCTGTGCCTTTGCCAGTTGACCGCTAAACGCGTAGGCTGTCGTCAATAGCATCAGTACATCAGACGTCTCTCTACCCTCGCGAATCGCGCGTTCGAGAAGAGGAATAGCCTGTGAAAACTGCAGCCGTTCTATGAAGCGATAAGCATCACCATATCCAGGTGCCTGAGACCGCGTCTGACGCGCTAGTAGAAGTCCTACGAGTAAAAATCCGAATGCAATCATTACTCCAGATAGACACAAGCCCGCAAGAGCAACTTGAATAGTCGGCGAAAAATCGTCTACTTGAAGCGGTTCAGAGCGTGTTGCGAAGAATTCCACAGCAACGCCAATAACAAAAACCAAGAAACCGAGCACCGCTAAGCCAACAGACACATATACGGCCACCCAAGCCAACAAACGTCGCCGACTCATTGCACGCTTTCCTTTGCGAGTTGATCCACCGTTGTCTCGCCGGATACGAGCGCAGTCGCCAAGGCAACATCATCTTCAAAATTACGCTTAAGAATTGCAGCATCTTCACTTTCGATCAGACGCTGCCACTCCATGAGCCCGCCACGTTCGCGGCGTAGACGGGGCAGAATATTTTCCGCCGATCTGGTATCACCTTTGCGCAAATATGCGCGAATAAGATACAAAGCGATCAATAGACGGTGACGGGAATCCGGAACACGCGCCGTTAGCTTCTCGCCAAGATACTCCAATACACCATTTGGATTATCCAACCGATCATGGAGCAATCCAACGTTGTAAGCCGTTACCCATTGTTCAGGCGCCAAGTCATAGGCAGCCAACGCGGATTCGAGAGCAGCCTCGTAGCGCCCTAATTGCATTTCCAACCCGCTCAAGCCATCATATGCTTCAATCTGAGCGGGGAGATCGTCAGGAGATATCTTCAGCATAGTTTCGAAATCACGACGTGCCCGATCCATTTTGCCCCAAAGCATAAACAGGTTCGCTCTGAAGCGATAATGATTTGGCACATTAGGCTCCAGCTTTATGAGCTCGCTCATTACATCTGCGGCTTCCTTATACCTTCTCTGACGCAGGTGTTTGATCGCCTTGCGGTATTGCATTGGCGCACGCGCCCGTCCAAAAATCAGCATGCCGACCAACAACCAGCCTAATGCACCACCCCAAAAGAAAGCACGCAGATCTGGATAGAGCACACCAAGGATCACCAACCCGAAGGCAGGGGCTAGAATTGACAGCCAGTGTGTTCGCTGCTCAGGCGTCATCCGACCACCAATTAAGACAGCAGCTCCAACCAAGAAAACAAGCACGAGAAGAGTCTGTACTGCAACCCCCCAGTCGGCGCCGACAAATGTCACTACAGTGCTTGCGACACCAGTCAAGACGAAGAGCACAATCAGTGCTCGAAAGCGCTCCGGACCAAGAAACAGCTTGAATCTCTGAAACATAGGGGAAAAACGCTCAATTCAACTAACGATGCGCGTAGTCTTGAAGAACATCTATCTGATTAGCTTGAACATTCTGCAGCTTCATTGGCACATCATATTCATCCACCCACACTACACGACTCCGCGTCGCATAGCGCGTTAGATCACGAACGCTGCCACTTTGTTCCACCGACTCAATCGACTGTGCAACCACCTCGGGCAATGTTCCTGAAAAGACCTGCCCAGGCGGCATGTGGGGACGCATAAACGGTACAAAGACGGGATACTTCGATGCGTCAGGCTGTTGGGCCCATCGCAGCGTCACCCCCCAGTAGAAGTTGAAGTCAATCAGACGGACGAATGTCTTGTCGGGCAAAGGAATCTCAAAGCTTTCGTGAGTGCCATCAGTAATTCGAGCGACTTGAACATAGTCATCAAAAAAACTGTAGTCCGTTTTCATCATCCTGAATGGTGAATTCGTGGAATTGTAATTCGTCTGAATCTTCACACGTGCTACAGTGCCATCTGGTTCATGAAGGACTTCAGCGAGTCTGCTCCACCCCTCCGTGAAACGTGCATCCTGGTCGATCCGAACAAGCAGTGCACCCCCTTTGTGCTCGTGTTGTGTAAAGGATTCTGAATAATCACTCAAAGCACCACCGGCATAGCGTCGATACACGCCTGTAGCTACAAACAGCTCATGCGCGGCAATCGCGTTCAGATAGCGCATGTTTACTTTGCCCTCTTATGCATCCAGTTCTATGTAAAGGCGTTTGTTGATGCCGCCTTTACTCTTGTAGTCAGTAACGTTGATTCTGCCAATCTCGGAAGTGTTCTTCAGATGCGTACCCCCACAGGCCTGTAAATCTAAACCAACGATTTCCACTGTACGCACCTGTTCGATCCCCTCTGGTAGCAGGTTAACCTTGGTACGAATGAGATCCGGTATTTCAAAAGCTTCCGCACGAGGCAGTATTTCGGTCTTTACAGGGTAAGCTTTGGCCGCAGCCTCATTGATCAACTGATCAATCTCCTGTACCAGCTCTTTCTGCATACGCTCAAACTCAAAATCCATGCGGCCCTTGAGTGGTTCCATGTTTCCACCAGTCACACTTGCGCCGAAAGTATGCCATATGACACCACATAGAACATGCAGTGCAGTATGCGTGCGCATCAGCTTGTAACGAGTATGCCAGTCTATTTCACACAGAACCTCAGCGCCCAGTTGTGGAAGCTGCCCTTCGATGACGTGTAAATTACCCCGTTTGACTGTTTTGACAACGCTCACCAGCCCTGTTGCTGTGTCCGTAAGTTTCCCCGTATCGGCTGGTTGTCCACCACCACCAGGATAAAATATCGTTTTGTCCAGCAAAACGGCATTTTGTTCTTCATCGACGCCGATAATGCGGGCGGTTGTGGTCTTCATGTAAGCATCTGTTTGATACAACAATTCAGTCATTTCAACGGCCTTTACGGAGATTTCCTGCACAATCCTAAGTCAGCGTTAATCGCATGCGTGTCATCACGTCACGCCCACCCATCGCAAGCCAGAATGCGATACCGCTGTGGTTTGCAGACGCAACATACCATTCCATGTGTTCTATTCCTCGGCTACGGAACCAGTCTGCCAGCGAAGATACCAGACCGCGACCGATGCCTTTTCCACGATGCTCTGGCCGTACGTAGATATCAGCAAGAAACCCAGCACGTTCCTGCTCAAACATTTCGGGTAGCAAATCTACAATAATGCCCATGACATATCCGATTACCTCACCCGACACTTCAGCAACAAGCGTCTTTGTGTAGGAATCATCCAATCGGCTCTGTACGCGCGCAGCATAACGCTCAGCGCCATCTACAGCCGGGACTGGCATCATAGTGTTAAGATCGCGATGATAATCTGCCAAATGCTGCCACAGCATACCAATAATATCAGCATCATCCGACCGCGCCACACGAATCGTTACAGATTCATCCATAGTACATCATCCATTTTTTGCGCTCCTAGACTCTGCCAGAAAGCTCGAGCAACAACAGACTTCGAGCTTGTTTCAACTCTCACATGATGGATGTCTTGCTTTTTTAGCCATTCTTGGGCTGCTTCCACAAGAAGCTTACCTGCCCCCGCTAACGATCGTGGGCTGTGTATATCAAGGACAAATTGTGATAAGTAACCAAAACGAGCTGGCAACAAGCCGGGTGGACCTGTTGCGATGCTGGCTTGAATAAATCCGACAACATTCGTTTCGATCATTGCCACACAGCAATATACATCTGGATCATCAAGTGAATTTGCAATCGCCGCTTCCCACTCTGCCCGAGCATTGGAGCTGAGACTGATGAGCTTAGACTGCTGCTGTTGCAACATCATCATGTCAGACCAGAATCCGCTCAACTGTGGCAGATGTATAGGATCAAGTGTAGCAATATAAGCATCAACAGGCATGAAGACGTATTCAGAAGGCTGTTATTGTTATCAGCACAATAATCCAGATTAACAAAACGATGTACACTAGAATACATCATGAGCGGAGATTACGTCAGCCCTGAACCCAAGTTACCCGATTGGATAAGGCGTGCCCAGCGTGGTACGGATTGGGGCATCCTGGCTGCAATTCTGGTCAGTTTGGCCGCCAGCTGGACCTTTATTCTTCATTCTGATTTGCCACGCACTAACGATCTAGAGAGTTACGTATTTCGCACATGGGATACCATGGAGGCTTTCCGTGAAGGTTGGCTTTACCCACGCTGGTCTCCCCATGCACAATACGGTTATGGTGCCCCTATCCCCAATTACTATCCTCCTGGGGCGGCCCTGATATCAGCTTTCCTGGGCGTGCTCTTCACAGATTCAGCAGTAGCGGCAGTCCGTATGGTCTTGATAGCCAGTTTTGTTATCGCCGGAACTGGTATGTACGCATTCATGCTTAAGCGTCACAACGCTGCGACAGGCTTGACTGCCGCCCTCCTATACGTGCTAAGTCCATACTTTGGCCTGACACTACCACATGCGATTGGCCACCTACCAGAATTCATTGCAATGGCATTACTGCCTGGTATGTTGTGGGCCGTCCACCGATTGCTCTACGTAAACAGTGCGCATGATATTGGGCTTGTGAGTGTAATCTTCGCCGCTTTGGTCTTCACAGATCCGCGATACGCATTGTTCGGGTTATTCGCATTACTACCATTATTGCTGCATAGTTCCCCATCTCAACGTAGGATACTGTTAAAGGCACTCCTTATCAGCGGGCTGGTTTCCGCATGTTTCTGGCTGCCGGCAACTATGGAATATGGTGCTGCGAGTTGGCTTCAACCCGACCACCCCCCCGCGGAACGCCTGAATCTTGTCAAACTCTTCAATCCCATGCAGTCTCTGGATCCTGCAGCAATGCGGCCCCAACCACAGTTTTCACTCGGATGGGCAATCTGTCTGTTCGCTCTGGCAGGAATCAGCAGGCTGAGATCATTCAGCGCACAGCGGCATTTCTATCTGCTATTCGCACTGTTGGGGCTGATTCTTGTCATTCTGGCCCTCATTGTACCAGCATCTACGTGGCTGCTTGGTCCGATTACTTTGTGTCTGACGATTTTTGGAAGTACAGGGACGGTAGATGGGGTAACTAACAATGGTGCGCCGAGACGCATCGCCTTTGTTACAGGCATCCTGATGATTATGGTGCTTGCATTTCCCATCTGGCAAGGTAAGCCAACACCACCGCCCTTCGGAGATATCGACGCCAATACACAGGTACAGGGTTACGAGCTTCTAGGTTACGGAACAGCTGTCTTATCCGCCGATGCGGCACTACCAACCACCCTATCAGCGGACGCAACTCCAAGCCGTATGCTGATAAACAATTACGGAATCGGCATCCTCAACCGCTTCGGTGATGATAGTCGTCAGCAGGCGTACGCCAGTTTGCTATGGAGCAATGGATACAGTCAGGGGTATCAGCTTCGATTACCTACGGAAATTCAGATTACGTTGTTGCTAGCCTATTACCCTGGTTGGCGCGCAAAGTTCAACGGTGAGGACGTACCTTTAAGCGCGGACATGAATGGACTGATAACAATTAATCTGCCATCTACAAGAAATGAGCAGCTGGAAGTATCATTCCACACCACACCAATACGACAGCTCAGTTGGCTCATCACTACATCAGGAATGATATTGCTCATCCTCTGGATACGTCATCGTGTCGTGACACTCCAACACCCTGGTTATGAAGACGATGAGTTGCTAAGTATACCGGCAGTACGATTATTGTTGGCAGGAATGATCATATTTGCCTTTGGGTTTGTTATGTTATCGTCGAATGGGCAGATACGCCCTTTTCCTGGTTCGGAACTATGGGGGAGCGTATCACTCATGAATCGTAGTGATAGCGGACTGACAGCCCAAGCATTGCGACTTGATGCCGATGAGTATCAAGCAGGAGACGAGGTATCTTTCACTATCTACTGGGATACCAACCGAAACTTGACGAGCAACTATCAGTATCGTTTGTTTCTGAGAGACGTCGCTGGCAGCAGGAATATTGTGCAGCTCCCGTACATGCAGCTGAGTGATATCCCAACAAGGCGCTGGGAACGCGGTCAATTCGCCACAACACGCGGCAACCTGCAGATTCCGAAAGACACGCCAACAGGTCGGTATACACTCGCGCTAGCTGTCTATCGTTGCGACCCGGCTTGTACAGAGTCGGATACACTCACTTTTTTCGATCGGAGTGGAGCAGCTGTTGGTCCACGCCTGACGCTTCCCCAAGTCATCACTATTCATAGAGATAGCTGAAACTTCCAACGGCAGTCCTCGAAGCAATAAGTCTGCCAGGGGCAAGCAATAGGTTGTCATTGTCATCTGCGATCTGTACAATTGAGCAACTTTCGTGCTAGCCAACCTGGAGGACACACTATGGCAACCATGCACACTGAAGAACGAATTGGCAGTGCGTGGCGTAAGCACCGTGACGGCGATTATCGCAGCGCAATGGATATCTTCGACGAAATCCTACGTAAAACTCCCAACAACATCGATGCACTGTATGGGATGGGACTTGCTCGTTATGGTAATGGCGATGCAACAGGGGCAGTTGAGTCTTTCACTAAAGCGTTAGAGCTTGCGCGCGCAAGCCTGCGGGCAGTCGAAGTTACCTCTGTTGTAGACGGACATCGCGGTAGTAACGACCTGGATACGTACGAAGATGATCGCTATCTGATGCTTACACGCATGATTTCCCAGCGATTGGCGGAAATACAGGAAAATGCTGAAGTGTTAAAAGCCGGCGGCAAATAGGGATTTCTGGTCCGTTCCCCAACAATCGAATATACATGGACAAAACAACTCGCTTGATGCGCACGATTGCGGGAGACGAAACAGATCGACCGCCTCTAGCATTATATAGGCATTGGCCAGGGGATGACCTACGCGCCGTCGATCTCGCAAAAGCCCTTGCTCAGTTCCAGCACATGTGTGATTGGGATTTCATAGTCATCGCGCCACCTGTCAATTACATGGTAGCGGATTATGGTGTACAGGATGTCTGGGAAGGATACCTTTCAGGTCAGCGTCACATAACCAGGTATCCTATCCATCGCTCGCTGCAGTGGACAGAGTTACGGGCCCTTGATCCATCTCGTGGGGCACTCAGCAAACAGCTTACCTGCATTGAATCACTACAGACTCTACTACCCAAAGATGCGCCCGTAGTCATGCAGATTTTTAGCCCGCTCACAATGGCTATACAACTGGCGGGCGCTAGTGTTTTGCTACGTCACATGCGTACACAACCTGAGCGTCTCAAATCAGGTCTCAACGCCTTGACCGAAACTGTACTCCAGTTCGTATACTCTTTACAGCGTACCTTCACTGCGGGTATTCATTATGTTGTCAGTGGCGCAGATTTCACACTTATGAATCAGGATGAGTACGGTGTTTTTGGTGCGCCCTACGATTGGACGATACTCGAAAACCTGCCTGAACGTCACTGGTTGAATATTGTCGAGGTACGCGCAGTTGCACCGATGGTGCGATACGTCTCTGCTTACCCGGTTCAGGTGCTAAGCTGGGATGATCAGGGGAGTGGCCCGACACTGGAAACAGTTCGATCAGATTTCAAGGGTGCTCTGTGGGGAGGCATAAATGCAGAAGAACATCTTCATCACGGCACCCCCATGCTGGTCAGAGACGCAGCCCGTCGAACGTTGCAAGAGATGAGTCGGCGTCGAACAATTATTGGCGTCGGTCAACCCATTCCTGTGACAACACCTCTGTCAAATCTGCGCGCTCTTCGCGATTTCGTTGAACCTGGAGAAGCCTCATGAGCTTACGTGTGATTGCAGGTAGCGCTCGTGGCAAACGGTTGAAACCCGTTCCAGGTGATACAACACGCCCAATCATGGATCGAGTCAAGGAGGCACTTTTCAGCATTATCGGTCCATATATAGTCGGCGCAACGATGCTGGACCTTTACGCAGGTACGGGAAGCGTTGGTATTGAAGCGCTAAGCCGAGGAGCGTCCCGCGTAACATTCAATGATCTGAATCGCCGCGCGATTGCGACGATCGAAGAAAATCTGCGCATCACCCGCCTGGCAGACCGAGCCAGAATTACCATGCTAGACGCGTTGACACTGCTATCACGTGCGCCAGATGCGGCGATTGATTATCTCTTCATTGCTCCACCTCAATATAAGAATCTTTGGCGCATGACACTTGAAACGCTGGATAAATATCCAGCATGGCTTCATGAAAACACCATTGTGATTGTTCAGATTGATCCGTCTGAATACGAAAATGTTGTGCTGACGCATCTTAGCGAATACGACAGACGCCGATATGGAAACACACTTTTATTGTTCTACGAAAGCGTGGCAGAAGATTCACTTACTGAGAGATAACGCGTTTAACGCTTTTCCAGATAATCCCGCACGTAATCCAAAGCGTCTTCGGGTGTAGTGATCACTTCGCTTATCTGTGCCTCGCGAATCAGCGTCAGCAGTTCACCCACAATTGGCCCACCACTAAGTCCCAACGCATCCATTAGACGAGTGCCATCTACCAAGAGAGGTGGATTAACAATCGTCTCATAGCGATCAGAAAAAGCCTCAATTAGCAGACGCGCCCGTTCCACCAGATCAAGCCAGGCTTCCTGCACAAGATATGTTCCCACTTGCGCAAGGTAGATCCCCAATCCAAGCAGTACACCGCCGATACCAGCTTGATCATATCTAAACCAGTAGCGATGCTGCATTACAGGCGACCAATCTTGAGTCGCAAGGAAATCGCCAGCAGCTCTGATAACTGCTATCAGGTGCTTCTTTTCTGCTGTGCTCAGCTTCAATCTATCGGCAGTAGACGCAGCTACACGCTGTGAAGCAGCGACGGGCATTTTATCGCCAGGGGTTTCCAAAACACCAGTAGCATGTTGCAGAGCTGCCAACATCAGCAGGTTACGATTCAGCCGATCGTTTGGCCAAGTTTGGTTGATATAACGATTGAGTTGCGCACGGTATCGATCAAGCTGAACAACAAGCATACCAAGATCGAAAACAGCTGCCGTCGCATCTGTCCGACGTGGGCTGATCGATAAGGTAATCATAGACAGTCGTTCGATTGTTGCTAACGTGTGTAGCCATGCATCCCGGGTAAAAGGTTCTGATAGCGTGTAGCCTACAAGCTTCGCAACCTCTGGCAGCAAATGGGGCAAGATGCCGACCGCAGCTGCGATACGTAAAGCGCGTTCAGGCCTATCTAGATTCAATAGGCTATAAAACTCATCCCGAATCCGTTCAGGGGAACTTGTCGTAATCCCAGGTGCAGCGGCTCGAACATCAGACAACGTCTGTGGTTCTATGCGGAGATTGAGCTGTGTACTTACACGTACAGCACGCAAGACACGCACCGGGTCATCGAAGATCGCTGATGGCTCGCAACGTCTCAATATGCGGTCAATAATATCTCTCTCACCCCCCAGTGGATCGATGATCTTACTAAGGTCACCCAACAAATCCACTGCGATTGCGTTAACCGTAAAATCGCGTCCTCGGAGATCATCTAGCAATGTTTCACCGCGAAACATGGCAACGTCCAGAGTAAAGCGATCGCCCAAGGATGTCTGATAGAAGACGCGCGCCACGCCTCGTTCAGCATCCATTACAAAGATATCGCCATCCAATAAGTTCGTCAGCAGACGTGCAAGGCGGATAGCATCACCTGAAGTAGCCAGATCAATATCTTTGACTGGACGATGCATCAAAGCATCTCGAACCGCTCCACCGACAATCAGGGTTGGCGGCAACGCATCTTGTTGAAGTAACTTCTCCTGGAGATCCAACACCCAATCGGGCCACAACAGCGGGCGTCGTGAAGGCAAACGCGGGTCTAAATCAGGTTCGATCATTCTTCAAGGCCTGTTCATCAACAACACCTATAAACGGTAAGTTACGAAACTTCTCGTCAAGGTCTAGGCCATACCCAAACACGAATTTGTTCTCGATCTTGAAGCCGACATAGTCGACAGTGATGGGCACCTCACGACGCGAGGCTTTGTCCAGCAGCGCGCATAGGCGCAAACTTTGGGGCTTGCGAGCCTGTAATGTTTGGATGACAAAATGTAGTGTATAGCCACTATCAATAATGTCCTCCACGATCAACACGTCACGCCCATTAATTCGTGCCGTGACATCCATATCGATGCGCACTTCGCCCGTCGTTTCACGCGCACCAACTCCATAACTACTGGCGGCCATAAAATCGATTTCATGAGGCACATCAATATTTCGGACCAGGTCCGACAAAAACATTACCCCACCCTTGAGGATGCATAGCAACAAAAGATCACCACAATCAGCGTAATCCGCAGAAATCTCTGAGCCTAGTTGTCGTATACGTGTCTGGAGATCTTCTTCATTGATGAGGATTTCTTTCAGGTACTTTTGATACGATGGCAGCGTCATACCTGTTCCTTCGTGAAATCTAGAGAGTCTCCCTATTGTTTCATAAAATGTGGCACACAAAGCAAAGCACAAGACACATGTAGTGCTTATCTAAAACTAAGAGCCCACTCTACCGAAACATGACTTGCACCATCAACCGCCCAATGAGGAGTTCGTCGCCTTTGCGAAGAAGTGCCGGCGTATTGGGTAAAAGCCGCTTACCCGCCAGATAGGTTCCGTTAGTGCTGCCCAAATCGGTGACATAAAGGTGATTATCCTGAAGGTGCAGGCGAGCATGCACGCGCGATACGCCACGATCAAGTGCACCATATGGTGTGAGGTCAATCTCACTGGACTGCTTGCGCCCCAGTTCGAATCTCCCAAGTGTAAATGCCTTTGCCTCGGAGATCACCAACCGCTCTACCATCCCTCGAATTACCAGAATAACTTCGCGTTGGGCACCTAATGTGGCTGTGCCATCGTTACTCTCCTGTGCCCTGATCTGCCGTTGCAAGCTCCTGTTACTCTTAGAAAGTACAGCAGTATCACGCTTTGGTAACTCTTCATCATCGTCATCCATGCCAAACGTTAATGTCGACCGATGAAGAGGTTCCTCACTCTGATCTGACTTGCTTGATTTCTGGCTAGAGTCAGGCGTTTGAGGCTTTCTGGGTTGAAGCTTTTTCAAACCCGACGGAGCTGCTCTGGGTGTTGGATCACTATAAAGCTTGAGTCCTGGTGGAGATGGAGGTCCACTTTGGATACTATCTGAGTCAGAGTCGCCGAGTTGGTCATCACTTTCTTCTATATCTTCGACTTCTTCGCCAGCGTCGCTCAGTTGGGCAGTATCCTTAACCTGTTTCGCTGGCGCTTCATCTGCTTTTGCGGGCGTAGGATCCTTTACACGACTTAGCTGAGTGGAAGTTGGTTCAACCGGTGAACGCGTAGAATCTTCTTCACTATGTTCTATATTTGATGCAGCTTTGGTCGGCGGGTTCTCTTTCTCCTCAACGTCCTTACTGCTCTTGTTATCACCAGAACTCTCGTTAGCAACTTGCGGCGACCCTAGCGATTCACCTGCTTCATTCCGCGATGACGAGACCTCTGTCTTTACCTTTTCATCTTGTCGACGAAGCCTTTTCAATTGGCTAGGAAGTGGTTCTATGGGGCGACGCGTGTGCAGAGCATCATCTTCAGTTGACGCCGATAGCGACGTTGGACTCTTTTCGGTCTGATCGTCTGCATTTAGCAGAGCTTTCGTATCCTTCGAAGAAGCACTTTTGGATGCAGCATGAGCTGATCCAGATACTACATCGTCAGGAGCATTGTCAGATGTCCCCCGCTTGTCTGCACTGGTGTTATCAGCTTTCGGAGGATCCGATAGTTGAGAAGCATCTGTGCCAGCCACACCAGAGCGCGAGTCGTCCGCCTTATTCGTTTCTGAATTCTCGGGATTCAAGTGGTCGCTCTTTTTGTCTTTTTCAGGGCCATCAAAGCGCGACACTGATTCATGCTGAACAACCGCATCTTGAACAGTGGCCGCAGGCTTGGGCACATGCTCATGTGGTGTATTTTTCGGATTTTTCTCAGAAACAGTCGCCCTCTCATCAACCGTACCATGAGATCCTTGATCAGTTGTCTTCGTATTTGATGCGTTATCCGGTGTATTTGATTGCTCATTGTCCTCATTTGCGGATGAGCTATCAGCTCCGGGCTTTTCCGATCCGGGTTGGGCGGCAGACATCGACTGAAAACGATCTGGCATAAGATATACCCAACTGATATTTCAGGGGTGCACAATAACTTTAACAGTATAACATAAAATCATAGGGCGCTCTCCATCCTGAAACCTATTGCTGCAGATCAATGAGCCGGGAGCGAAACAAGTACTGACAGATAAGCAAATACGACCACAGAACCACCCATACCAGACACAGCTTGAGGAGCAGATAATGCACAACGCCGTCCAATTAAGTCAACCTCGCCACGACGTTCGTGTGACTCTACAAGAGAATGTTGTGTTATCAGCACCTATTGGCACCACGCTGGAAGTTATTCTGGAATCTGCAATTAATCAGGGGCCATTGCAAGCACAGTCATTGCTAATTGCGGCCATCGTTGATGGACGACTTCGTGAACTGAATACGCCCCTTACCAGGGATGTGAACGTTACGCCAGTGTTCTTGAATACAACAGACGGCGGAAGGATTTACCGTCGGTCTCTCGTATTGTTGATGGTGACTGCGTTAGATGAACTCTGGGAAGGCACTCATGTAAGTGTCAATTATTCAGTACCCGACGGAGGTCTTTACTGTGAAGTCGTAAATCGTCCGGACCTGTCTCTCACTGAGCTCAGGCGTCTTGAGGAGCGCATGCGGCATATCGTTGCCGAAGACGCACCCATCACACGCCGGACAGTACAACTGAGCGAAGCGCAGGAGATGTTTCGCGCACGCGGTGAGTACGATAAGGTACGTTTACTCTCATATCGCTATACTGACACACTGACGTTGTATCGCCTGCGAAACCGTGAAGACTACTATTACGGATACATGGTACCCTCGACCCGCTACTTAACTGTATTCAAACTCAAGCCTGCAGATAAAGGTTTTATACTTCAGTATCCTCGCGCAGAGTCTCCGTCCGAGCTTCCACCTATAAAGACATACCATAAACTCAGCAAGGTGTTTCACCAGACCGATCAATGGCTTGAGCGATTAGGATTAGAAGACATAGGTCGTCTCAATCAGGTTGTTCAGAATAACCGCATACAAGAGCTTATACTTGTCGCAGAAGCTCTTCATGAACAGAACATCGCTCATATTGCTACTCAGATCTGTGAAGAACACCAAGAAGGCAGGCGACTAATTCTAATTGCTGGGCCTTCATCATCTGGCAAAACAACATTTGCAAAGCGACTCGCAATACAATTGCTGGCACATGGATTGCAGCCGTTTACCCTTGAGCTCGATAACTACTTCGTTGATCGGCACCTAACCCCGCGTGACGAATCAGGTGAGTATAATTTTGAAGCGCTGGGTGCGCTGAATCTGGAGCGCTTCAACCAGGATTTGCTGAAACTCATGCGTGGCGAACATGTCCAACTACCTCGCTTTGATTTCATAACTGGACACAGTCAAGGCGGACCACATGTGCAGCTACCAGAAAAACAAATCATCATCGTTGAAGGAATTCATGGGTTAAACCCCGAGTTGGTCCCTGCAATCCCTACAGAACGAATCTACCGCATTTACGTCAGTGCACTCACACAGCTTAACGTCGATTTGCATAATCGGGTCCCAACTACCGACGTCAGGATGCTGCGGCGCATCGTCCGCGACGCGAGCCGCCGTGGCTACAGCGCGACAGATACCCTGGCGCGATGGCCAAGTGTTCGGCAGGGAGAGCGCTCAAGCATCTTTCCTTATCAAGAAAACGCCGATGTGATGTTCAACAGCGCACTCCCATACGAATTAGCAGCGCTAAGACCACTCGCCGAGCCTTTACTGCTGCAAGTTGTGCCAGGCACCCCAGAACACATTGAAGCCAAACGGCTGTTGTCCTTCTTGCGCTGGGTCGTCGCACTCAACCCCCATCAAATAGCCATGATTCCGGACACATCTATATTGCGGGAATTTGTCGGAGGATCGATCCTGGATGATTATCATCCTGGACGACCTATTACAGAACATCCTTGATCACTTCACGCCGCGCGATTCGGCCTTATGTGACCAAACAAGGCGATTAAGAGTACAAAAGCAGCAATCGCTATTGGTATTAATTGGGGTCTCGAAGGATTAAAATACAGTAAGGCCATATTCGGCGATGGTGTGTTCAGTGTAATCAGATAAAGCTGATACGTCGTGATCACAGGGACTGCAAGCAAACCGCTGGTGAAGACAACACGAAATGCATAAGGCCACTGCCACGTCCATAAAAATCCTGCAGCCAGAGCTGCTCCACCGAGGGCCAGCCACACCCAATCCGGTGAGGTATTGTAGAGTATGAGAACGCTGTAACTCCACCAAGATAGCGTCCCAGCCAAAACACCACATACAGCCAAAAGTATTCGCCAAACACGTGCCTGCCAGATGCGCGGTATTTCGCCAACCAGAATGACCGTCCACGCTACAAGATGACCAAAGATCAATCCCCCACCGAGACTACTCCCAATGCGCTGTGGAGCAAGCCAGTCACCTGTTCCTGTTGAGATATAAAGATGCCCGCCCATGGCCAAAGTAGCACCTAGCAGAGCAAGGATGTAGCGCTGACAGACCCACACACTCAACCCATTAATGCGGTGTGATGCGCCTGCAGACTACGCACACGTAAGGGCTTTTCGTGCATGCGCTTGATACCTTGCAATGAAGCCATTGCCGCACTCATTGTGGTGATGATCGGTACATTGACCTGATAGCAGGTACTCCGAATGCTGGCACCATCTTCATGGGCCTGGCTACCTAATGGCGTATTGATCACGAGATCGATCTCACCTGCCCTCAGTGCGTCAACCACATGCGGCGATCCCTGAGCAACTTTATTAATCACCTCCACTGGAATGCCAGCACGATTCAGATAATCCGCTGTTCCGCCTGTCGCAACAATACGAAATCCAAGATGGTGTAGGTCGCGGGCAATACGCGCCACCGAACCTTTATCAAAATCATTAACGCTGATAAACACCGTACCCCGCTTTGGCAACGGCATACCAGCGGCGATCTGGGCCTTAATGAATGCATGCCCGAACGTGCTGGCGTGTCCCATCACTTCACCCGTGGAACGCATTTCCGGCCCAAGCCGTGCATCGACATCGGGGAACTTCTGGAATGGTAAGACTGCTTCCTTGACAAAGAAGCCATCTACCTGAGGCTCTGTCAATAAGCCGATATCGGCCAGCGTTCTTCCCGCCGCTATCTCCGCTGCATACCGTGCCAAAGGAACACCCGTCGCCTTACTGACAAATGGCACCGTGCGACTGGCACGGGGATTAACCTCCAGGACGAATACTTCTTCATCCTGGATCGCAAACTGAATATTGAACAAACCCTTCACTTGCAACGCTAAGCCAATGCGATGTGTGTAGTCTCGAATAATATCGAGGTGGTATTGGCTGATCTTATACGGAGGCAGAACACACGCACTATCGCCGCTATGAACACCCGCTTCCTCAATATGCTGCATAATGCCGCCAATGACGACTCGTTCGCCATCGCACAAAGCATCCACATCAACTTCGTAGGCATCATCGAGGAAACGATCGATCAACACTGGATGCCCTGTCCAATCGACGTATTTATCCAACCACTGAATCAAGCGATCCTCATCGAACACAATAGACATACCACGTCCACCCAGGACATAGCTTGGCCGCACCAATACCGGGTAGCCGATTTCTGCTGCTTTCCTGACCGCACCCTCGCGCGTACTGGCAGTCGCACCCGGCGGCTGCGGAATACCGAGTCGCTGCACAAGAGCGTTGAACTGCTCACGATCTTCTGCCAGGTCGATAGTCTCTACAGATGTTCCCCAGATCGGCGCTCCATACGATTGCAGAGCATTGGCGATGTTCAACGGCGTCTGACCGCCAAACTGAACCAGAACGCCAGCCGGTTTCTCTGCATCGATAATGTTCATGACGTCTTCGGCGGTCAGTGGCTCAAAGTACAATCGATCAGCCGTATCATAGTCTGTACTAACAGTCTCGGGATTGCAGTTGACCATAATGGTCTCGTATCCCAGGTCCTTCAATGCAAAACAAGCGTGAACACAGCAGTAATCAAACTCAATCCCCTGGCCGATACGGTTCGGTCCGCCTCCAAGAATAACGACCTTACTCTGTTCGGTAGGCTGCACCTCATCACCCTCTTCGTACGTTGAGTACAGATACGGCGTTTGAGCTTCGAACTCAGCAGCACACGTATCAACTCGATAGAAGTTCGAACTAACTCCCAGCGACTTCCGTCGCAAACGCACTTCGCTTTCTGCAGCATCCGTAAGCAGCCCGACATAGCGATCACTGAACCCATATTGCTTGAGCTTAAGAAAGTCCTCCGCATTCAGATCGTCCAGTTTCAGATGCTTTTCAAGGATTTTTTCGTGGATTAGCATGGTATCCTGCATCTGCTTAACAAACCACGGGTCGAATCGCGTATGCTCTACGACCTCTGTCGGGCTCATACCTTCCCTGAGCGCATTTGCTACCTGGAAGATTCGTTGCGCAGTCGGTACACGCAACACTGATGCGGGAACTTGATCAACGCGACTGCCGAGGCCATCTATCCCGATGTCGAGAGAACGTATCGCCTTTTGCAAAGCCTCAGGAAACGTCCTCCCAATAGCCATTACCTCGCCCACCGCTTTCATTTGAGGGCCCAGGATTTCATCTACACCTTCGAACTTCTTGAAATCCCAGCGAGGAATTTTCACCACCACGTAGTCGAGTGATGGCTCAAAGCTAGCTGGCGTCATTCGAGTAATGTCGTTTGGAATCTCGTCAAGCGTCAGACCAACCGCTACCAATGCCGCGATCTTGGCAATTGGGAAACCAGTTGCCTTGCTGGCGAGGGCCGACGATCGTGACACACGTGGGTTCATCTCAATGACATAAACTTCACCATCATCAGGGTTAATGGCAAACTGCACGTTCGCGCCGCCTGTAGTTATACCAATACGATCAAAGATCGCACGGGACATGTTACGCAGGCGTTGCAGTTCTTTGTCAGTAAGCGTCTGTGCCGGCGCGACAGTGATGCTATCACCCGTATGGACACCCATTGGATCGAGGTTTTCAATCGAGCAAACAACAACAAAGTTGCCGATACCATCACGCATCAACTCAAGTTCGTACTCTTTCCATCCAAGCAAGCTCTTGTCAAGGAGTACCTGTTTAACCGGACTCAAACGCAAACCACGTCCTACGATCTCGCGTAGTTGAGTTTCGTTGTACGCAACACCGCCACCACTACCACCAAGGGTAAAGGATGGGCGGATAAGTGCAGGATAACCAATCTCTTCAACAAAGGAGAGCGCTTCATCAACGGAACTGATAATCTGACTTGGTGGAGATTGCAGCCCGATCTCCGTCATTGTCTGCTTGAACAGCTGGCGATCCTCTGCAACACGGATACTATCCATAGAGGCACCGATCATCTCTACGCCATACTTGTCAAGTACGCCCGCCTCAACAAGCGCCAAAGCGAGATTCAGGGCTGTTTGGCCGCCGACAGTTGGCAATAGAGCATCTGGCTTTTCCGTTGCGATGATTTGCTCAGCAATTTCGACAGTCAGCGGCTCAACATACGTTGCATCTGCAAATTCAGGATCTGTCATGATGGTTGCCGGATTGCTATTGACCAGCACCACCCGATAGCCTTGTGAGCGCAGCGCTTTGCAGGCTTGAACACCACTGTAATCGAACTCACTAGCCTGCCCAATGACAATAGGGCCAGAGCCAATAATCATAATGGTATGGATGTCATTGCGTTTTGGCATCTTCGTGCAGAGACCTCGTTTTATCGCTTGTGGCGCAACAATGGCACCATGAACACTATGCAGCCTATGAGGAAAAGCACGCTCCCAATGAAGGTTGTTATACTGCGCGCCTCAATGCTCGCCATGATGAAGAAGATGACACCAACGACAAACAGGAGCCATCCCCAGATTTGAAAAATACGCTCGCGCTCTGATGACATTCGCGCTGCCTATTCGTTCACCACGTCATCTTGGTGAACTGCATGAACGAACTCATCAAACAGATACAATGAATCGTGTGGTCCCGGTGAAGCTTCAGGATGATACTGCACACTGAAAGCTCTCAAATCCTGGTGCCTTATTCCTTCTATTGTATTGTCGTTGAGGTTCACATGGGTCACCTGCGCACCCCCAAGATCGCTGTTTGGTGAGACAGCAAAACCGTGATTATGCGAGCTAATCTCAACCTGTCCTGTGAGAAGATTCTTTACAGGTTGATTTCCACCGCGATGACCGAAACGCATCTTTTGGGTCTGCCCCCCCATAGCTAGCGCCATGATCTGATGGCCCAAGCAGATGCCAAACATAGGAACCTGTCCCAAAAGCTCCTTTACATTCGCAATTGCATAGTCCACCGCCGCCGGATCACCTGGACCGTTGCTCAAGAACACACCGGCGGGATTCATGCTGAGTACTTCTTCTGCTGTGGTACTCGCTGGAACAACAGTGACTCTCAAACCACGATCGGTCATCATGCGTAGAATATTACTCTTGATACCGTAGTCATAAGCTACGACCAGAGGCCCATTCTCATTGTATCGATGAGATTGGTACCATTGAGGATCACTCCTTTGCGTCCAGTTATAGGGTTCCGGTGTCGACACATCATCCACCAAATTCCAACCGGACATATCGGGCGATTCCAGAGCAATCGTACGCAGAGCTTCCGAATCTTTCGCTGCTTCTCCATGGGCCAGAGCAGCACGCATCACACCTTTTTCGCGAATATGCCGAACCAGGGCCCGCGTGGCGACTTCGCTGATGCCTATCACATTCTGTTCGCGCAGATAGGTGTCCAGATCACTCCGGTTGCGCCAATTACTGACCATTGGGCTTAAAGCGCGGACGACGAGGCCCGCCACCCAGATACGCGCAGATTCTATATCCTCTGCATTGATGCCTGTGTTCCCAACATGAGGCACGGTCATCGTCACGATCTGCTTATGGTAGGACGGATCTGTAAGGATTTCCTGATAACCCGTCATTGAAGTGTTGAAGACGACTTCACCCGTACTTATTCCTTCGGCACCAAAACCACGGCCTGCAAACACACGTCCATCTTCAAGTACAAGCACAGCGGGTTTCATCTGGTATCTTTACTCCGAATTTCGTCTCTCAGAACTTTCGCTGAACGATCACGTGCGGTAGTCACCGTTGATCGTAACGTAGTCGTGGCTCAAATCACATGTCCAGATTGTTGTCACACCAGCGCCCAGATTGCACTCTAACGTGACGGCAATGTCACTTGCTTCCATAATGCGACCAGCGTCGCCCTCAGCGTAATCTGTCGGTTGGCCATTCTCAAAGAGCAGTAAACCAGGATACTGAGGAGAATCTCCAGCAACAAACCAGAGTCGCGCACGGTCTGCATCAAATGGAACACCAGCACGTCCCGCAGCCGCGATAATTCGTCCCCAATTCGCATCTTGGCCAAAAAAGGCAGTCTTCACAAGCGGAGAAGTCGCAATCGCTCGCGCGATCTTAATCGCACAAGCATCATCTGCGGCGCTCTGCACCCGAAGTGTGATGAACTTGGTAACGCCCTCACCGTCACGAACAACTTTTTGCGCAAGATGAGTTGATAATGCAAGCAAAGCATGTTGAAATTCCGCAATATCTTCTTCCGTGCTGAGCTCGATGCCACTTGCACCGTTTGCCAGCATCACGGCCATATCGTTTGTGCTTGTATCACCATCGACTACGATACGATTGAAGCTGCTATTGGTAGCTACCGTGAGCGCTGCCTGTGCAACTTGTGGCGAAAGCTGCACGTCGGTTACCATTGCTGTAAGCATAGTCGCCATGTTTGGCGCAATCATGCCGGAACCTTTTGCGATGCCAGCAATTGTGTATTTGCCAAGACGAGACTCAACCTGCACCGATGCCAGTTTAGGTCTTGTATCGGTCGTCATTATCGCAGTTGCAGCTTCATGCCAGTAATCACCGAGCGCTTGCGCTGCGAGTTCTGCACCGCTCGCGATTTTATCCATAGGCAGGGGTTGCCCGATTACGCCAGTCGACATGACGAGCACCTGATGAGGCATGGTTTTCGTCTGCTCCGCCACCATCTCCGCCATACGACGTGCGTTGAACATCCCGTGCTCACCGGTGCATGCATTGGCACTGACAGTATTGATGGCCAGTGCCCGGATACCATCTGGGTTTCGTTCGAAGCGCTCCATGTTCCATAACACAGGCGCTGCCTTAACCCGGTTCGTCGTAAAGACACCCGCCATTACACACGGTTTGTCGCTAACAATGAGTGCGAAATCTAGCGCCCTGTTCTTTTTCAAACCCGCATGTACTCCGCTTACACGATACCCGGTTACGCTTTCGATGGTGTCCAAGACGTTCATGCTGAGACATCCTTGAGAATAGAAGTGAGCCGTTGCACAAGGTAATCCACGTCCTGATGTGTCGCAATGAGAGGCGGAACCAGTCGAATCACATGAGTACCAGCGTTGACCAGCAACAGACCATGCTTATACCCGGCTTTGATCACGGGTGCAACTTCAATACTAAGCTCCAAAGCACACATTAATCCGCGGCCACGAACATCGACGATCAATGGGCTGTTCACTTCACTCAGACGCTCAAGCAAGTACTCACCCACACCTGCGACATGAGCGAGAAATTCATTATCGCTTACCCGTCCTAGCACATAATCAGCTACACTTGTAACAAGCGGACCCCCTGCAAAAGTGCTGCCGTGATCACCAGGTTTGAGATGATCTGCAACAGACTGCGTGCAAAGGATTGCACCAATAGGGAGACCTGCCGCTAGTGGTTTGGCAATCGTCATTATGTCCGGAGTGACGCCAACGGCTTCATGTCCCCAAAGATACCCTGTGCGACCCATACCACATTGAACTTCATCAAAGATCAAGACTGCCTGATGCTTATCACACAGCTCCCGTAAGCCTCGAAGAAACTCAGCCGAGGCAAGATTGATGCCGCCTTCACCTTGTATGGGCTCAACAATCACCGCAGCCGTGCTGTCGTCAATCAGGTTATCAGCATTCGACAGGTCATTATAGCGACCAACAAGTACGTCGGGCATCAAGGGCTTGAAAGGAACTTGATACTTGGATTTTGGTGTGATTGATAATGCAGCCAATGTACGCCCATGAAACGCATTCTCGAACGTTACAACCCGTGTTTTCTGCGGATTCCCTGAGTCATGCGCCATCCTGCGGGCGAACTTAAGGGCACCTTCATTCGCTTCGGCACCACTATTGCAGAAGAAGACTCGATCCGCGAATGACTTCGCAACCAGCTGACTAGCAAGCCGTGTATGAGGCTCCGTATGGTAAAGATTACTTGTGTGCACCAGTCCTGTCTCAGCCTGTTTCTGCATTGCCTCCAAAATGCCACGATCCCCGTAGCCCAGTGCATTAACAGCAATACCGGCGACCCAATCCTGGTAAGATCGTCCTTCACTGTCGTATACGGTCATCCCATGACCACGCGTCAGAACAAAATCCGGTCGGACGTAAGTCTGCACGACATAGTCTTGCTCAGCTTGTATGATGGCTCGCGCGTCCATAATCACCCTTCTGTTATCGTTACTTATTACGCCCGATCGAGACGAAACACTGTCGCCTGATTTGATGCTAAGCCCGCCAGATTCGTAATTGCCACCTGTGATACCCCACTTTGTAACGCAGCTAGAGCAGTACGGACCTTTGGTATCATGCCACCATTAATCGTACCTGAAGCGATAAGTGCTTCGGCCTGCATAGGCGACATCTCTGCCACGAGCTCATCATCCTTCAGCACACCCGGCACATTCGTCAGGAAGATCAAACGATTCGCATTCAGCGCGGCGGCGATGGCCCCTGCAACATGATCTGCATTAACGTTGAAGTGTACAGAATCTCCGAGACAAACGGGCGCCACTACTGGAGTCAGTCCGATTTCGAGCACGTCCCTCAGAACCGCCGGGTTAACAGCTGTCACGATGCCTGTATGCCCCATATCGATCTCAGGATGCGGCATCTTCACAGCTCGAATAAGACCACGGTCAATACCACTCAATCCAATCGCATCCACGCCAGCACGAACAAGATGGCCCACTACGCGTTTGTTCACCAGCCCACACAGAACCATTTCTACAAGCACCATCGATTCGGCATCGGTGATACGTACGCCTTCAACGTAACTTGGGGAAATCCCCAACTGTGCCTGGAGCCTACTAATCTCTTTGCCGCCACCATGGACAAGTATGACAGGCTCATTAACATTACGAAGTGTAGAAGACAACTCTAACAGAAAGTTCTCGTCGTCGATGTCATTGCCACCGATCTTGATTATTAGCACATCCATACCATTTGCTCCGCGTCAGTCTACAGCAATGACATTGTCTCTTCGAATCCATACATTAGATTGAAGCACTGCACAGCCTGGCTTGCGGCGCCCTTGCGTAGATTATCGGTGACGCTTGTAACATGCACATAACGTTCGCCAACAGGATTAACACTAATTGCACAGTGATTACTCAAAACTGCATCTCGAAAGCTCGCTTCGGTGCCCAAAGGCAAGACCTTCACCAGGGGTTCATCAGCATAGAGATTGGTGTACAGGCTGTAAACACGATCACTCGTTATACTATGATTCAAAGTGACGTAAATACTCGCCATCAAACCTCGTGACGTCGGCACCAGGTGCGGCGTGAAAATCAGCGTTCCCCGCAGCCGACTTAACTTATCCATCTCCTGTTCGATTTCGCCCACATGACGGTGCCGCCGACCCGTGTTGTAAGGAACGAGATTGCCATACACCTCTACAAAGTGTGTTTTCGCGGAGGGAACCCTCCCCGCACCAGAAACACCTGATTTTGCATCAACGATAATTGGAGCATCAGGGGCCAAAGCTTCAACACTCAGAAGTGGGAACAATCCCAATAGTGTTGTTGTTGGGTAGCATCCAGGTACCGCAATAGCCTCCACATTTCGCAGATTATCACGGTTGATCTCTGGAAGACCGTAGGGTGCCTCAAGCAAATCAGGATAAGCGTGTTTTGTGCCATACCACTTCTCATAGCTCTCAGGCGTATCCAGGCGTAAATCTGCGGAGAGATCAACAACACGGATACCTTTATCCAACGCGCGTTGGGCAACTGGGGCGGAAGCGCCGTGTGGCAATGCCAGGAATACGACGTCTGCGCTCTCAATGACCGCCTCTTCGGGTGTTACATATCGAAGTTCAGAGTTGGGCACAAACTCACCAGCAAAGGTAGATGACGTCGCAAACACCATCTGAACTTCAGGATGGGCTAACAGGATTTCTACGAGATCAAGCCCAGCGTAACCGGCTGCACCAAAGACCCCGACACGAACTTTTCCGACCATTGTCTGTACTCCGGGTCTGAATCAGACCACACGAAAAACCAATCAGCATAAAAAAACCCTCACCTCGCACAATCAGAGGTCAGGGTCAGAGTTAGCTAATCGAGCTTGGTCTGCACTAAGGCGTGCAACACGCCACCTTCACGACCTCTACAGTGTGATGGCAACGACGTCGCATCTCGAACCGTACAAACCACATGAAGCAATTAACCTGTCAGGTTGAAGCAGAACGGCCAAAGTTTACGCGATCTATACAAAGCTGTCAAACAATTGGCATGATTTGGTTAAAGATCTCACATGTATTGTTGTCGAGTTGTTAGAATTTGCGATCAAGCCTCCTGAGATTCACTTCTGGGAGTTTACACAGCGGTCAATGACGTATACTGGATGTGATGAGTAGGATCATGGCTGTATAACATATGCGATGAAAACCCATGATTGAAGTCAAAAATCTGGTAAAACGATACGGCGGATTCATTGCCGTTAACCACATTAGTTTCGATGCACACCCTGGTGAAATAGTCGGTCTGCTAGGTCCAAATGGTGCAGGCAAAACGACAACAATGCGCATCCTCACCGGCTACATGCCACCAACTTCGGGTGAAGTGAAGGTGGCTGGCTTTGATGTATTGAACGATTCAATGGCGGCCCGACAGCGCGTTGGCTATCTCCCAGAACGAGTACCCTTATATCCTGATATGTCGGTCGAAGCCTACGTCCTTTACTGGGCCAGGCTGCGGCGCACACCGAACGCACGGCAAAGAACGCAGCAAGTCCTGGAGCAATTCAATCTGTTGGATCGTCGAAAAAAGCTTGTGCGCAGTCTTTCAAAGGGCTTGCGCCAGAGACTAGGATTAGCACAGGCAATAGTTCATGATCCACCAGTACTGATACTTGATGAACCCACCATCGGCATCGATCCAAAACAGGTGGTAGAAGTTCGCGAAGTTATTCGAAACCTGAAAACACAGCGCACAATTCTTTTCAGCAGTCATATTCTTAGCGAAGTCGAACAACTCTGTGACCGAGTCGTTATTCTGGATAAAGGACGCGTGGTCGGTGCTGGAACGAGAGAAATCTTGAGCCAGCAGTTACAGGCTGAGGTCAAGTTCTATGTTGCGGTCAATGCGGATGTAGAACACGTACATCAACTATTACTCGAGTTGCCTGGTGTGATCAACGTTTCCTCGGAGGGACCGGGATTTGTTATCACGGCAGCAGACGAGACAATCCGCCAGCACATCATGAGTGCGATCACGATCAATCAACTCGACCTGCTGGAACTGCGCCCCATCGATACCCGTCTGGAAGATATCTTCATGCAGCGTGTGGAGTCATGAATCGCTTATGCGTGCAACCTGGCTAGTGTTTCGGCGAGAGCTTGGTCAATACTTTACCTCCCCTCTTGCTTACTTGATTGCAGCCGGTTTTCTCTTGCTTACCGGCGTAACCTTCAATAATGATCTCGCATTCAGCATTGGATACCGTCCTGTAGAACCTGCGCTGATTCCGAACCAGCTAGCAACCGTGATGATCCTATTTGCACCGCTCCTGACGATGCGTTTGCTGGCCGAAGAACAGCGCGAAGGCACACTAGAGCTACTACTGACCAGCCCTATTACAGATACTGCAATCGTATTGGGCAAATTCTTAAGTGCGTGGACTTACTATTCAATACTGCTCGCCTTAACGCTGATCTACCAGATCATCCTGGTTCAAATTGCGTTTCCTGATCTTGGCCATACTGCAGGCGCATATATTGGTATCTGGTTGTATGGAGGTGCCGCGCTGGCAGTGGGGATTCTTTTCAGTGCATTGACTGAGAACCAGATATTATCGGCTTTTCTGGCAACAACGACACTACTACTGCTGTACTTCGGTGATGGGCTTGGCCAGATTGTTGCCAGTGCGGAACTTGCACAGATAATTTTCAACCTGACGTTGCGCGGGCACTTCATACCATCATTCGCAATCGGCCTCGTTCGTGGAGAAGATATCGTCTATTTCGCTGGAATTATCACTTTGTGTCTATTCATCGCAATCCAGATTGTAAATAGTCGGAGGTGGCGCTGATGAATGCTCCACAACCGGAACAGCGCAGTATTCGCATCACACGCGGCCAGATCGGGCAAACAGGCCTGTTAATCGGCGGCACTAGTATGATTGGGTTGGTATTGGCACTGTTGTGGCAAGGGGTGTCAACACTTACTATTACACTATTGGCCACCACTATAACGGGTTTGGCCACATGGGCATTAGCCCTCCCGCGGGAGTTCCGATCATTATTGACCGGTCGACAGGCACGTCAAAGCACACTCGCTATTCTTAGCACCTTGATTCTGCTTGCGATTGTTGTTGCAACGTATGTAATTGTTCTTCGTGCGAACATAATTGCTGACATGACGGTTGACGAACGGTTCACACTCAGTGAGCAATCGCAGAGCATCCTACGCGCAGCGGCATTGAGTAACCGCGAAATCGAAATACGTGCATTCTATACTCCGCAAAACATCGACCAACGCGAAATTGATGACCAATATTTTCAGCTGTATGAAGCTGGCAGTGATGGCCGTGTCCGTATCAGATATGTTGACCCACAGGCTGAACCAGGGCTCGCAGCACCCTATACAGATGCGCTGGCACAGGGTATTTACGTTTTTATGGGCTATGTGAATGATGACGGCAACTTAACAAGCGTACTGCCAGTGGCAATGTCTGGACGTCAGGAAGAAGACATTTCACAAGCATTAGCAATACTGCTTGCGAGTGGCCAGTTCACAGTCTATTTTGAGCGCAGTCTTGAAACTCTCGACCCGCTCAACACGCAGCAACAAGGTATGTCGACAATTCGGCGTCTGATGGAACAAAACGGCATCATTGTTCAGCCTCTTGAACTGGCTGTACTAGCCACATCAAACGAGCAGATACCACGCAATGCAGCCGCCCTCGTGATTGCACGCCCGAGAAGACAATTAGAGACTGCAGAGATTGCTATTCTTGCCAACTATCTGCAACGCGGCGGCGCGCTGTTTATCGCAGGGGATGCATTCCTCAGTGATGACCTATTCATGGGAAATGACAGCGCCTTCAATGAATTCATGTGGGAAAACTACGGATTACGGCTCACAGAAGCCATTATTGTCGATCCTGCAAGCAGTGGTGAAACACAACTTGATATCCTTAGCGCCCAGGTATTCACAAACAACGCAATTGGCGCGAACCTCAATCTACCGGAACAACCCGATACTGGCGTTGTATTCCATATTGCGCGAGCAATTGAAGTCGACGACACGCCTCCAGTTCAGAATGGGCGCGTAATTATGTCTTCTCCGTCTGCGTGGGGCGAGCGCAACTGGACTCGACTATTCCAGCAAAACGACTATAGCTTTGAAGAGGATATAGACGTCGCCGGTCCACTCACCTCACTCGCTTGGGCATTTGATGAAGATACCGGAGCAAAAATTGTGCTCGTAGGAGATGGAGAATTTCTCACAAACGGACGTGTCCAGTCGCCACAGGGTAATAGCATCGTGTTTATGGACAGCATCGGATGGATGACCGGATTCACGGAAGAGGTACGATTTGAGCCGCGCGGTTTTACAACGACGCCGCTGCTATTCGTTGGCGGACAGCAGCTTGATGTGATTGCATTTATTACCCTGATCTTGATGCCGGGCACGATGCTTGTCATCTCTACGGGGATATGGTTAAGGCGGATGCGAACATGAGCCAACGGCGTTCACTATTTTTCCTGATACTGATTCTTGCGATCGTAATAGGCATCGGCCTTTTCCAGGGAATAGAACTACCTGATCAGATGCCAACGCCCACATTCGATACGGGAGAGATGGCGCAGGCGCAGTTAAGACAAATCAATCAGATCTTCTCTGATGTGCAGGTCGAAGATGTTTTCGCGGTCAATATACTTGATCCTGTAGCAGACCTGGCCCTAACGATAACGCGAACAGAGGACAACCTTTGGGAGGTTATTGAAGTACCAGACCTTCTGGCACAGAATGATGCAGACGCTATAGCATGGACAATGGCTAACTTACCCTACACCAATAGACTTGACGCAATCGCACAGGACGAAGTCGCTCAACTGGGCCTCACCCAAGAAGATGCCACCTTATTGTTGTCGGTCATTTTGAGGGATAACACCCAACACGTTATTGCCGTAGGCGATCTTGATCCAACGGCGAGTGGATTCTATGCTCTGGTCGATGATCGCCCTGAACTCTACTTGCTTGATGGTCAGGCAATTGCTTATCTGGTGTATTGGCTTCGTCAAGCTTATGAGACAGTCCCTACAGAAACTGAACCATGAGAAAACAATAAGGGTAAGTGAACTGCTTGACAATGCGTCAAAAAAGCGCTAACTTGTTTAATTGCAGCATGCATTAGACTGCATTGTTTGTCGTATTGTGTGCTCTTGTAACAGCTCTTGACTGCTAATGACCCACCGGGCGCTTTTTAAGCGCCTTTTATAAGATTATTATCTTTCCATTGTATCCTATTGTGGTGCGTAATTGCATCAAAAGATACATGGCACCCGATCCGAGACCAAAATCCAGTGGACTGGGTATTGATCTCATACCAAAAGCTCGGTGTGTTAAACTCCCGTTCGATTGATAGATCGTCCCGATGCCTTGCTTATAACAGGCATGAGCAAGGCCATTATCACTGTAAACAGGTACGGTTATGAAAGTCGCAATGGTACAACCGACGATCGATAAACAACAACTTCTCGTCCGGCTGCTGCAGAAAGCACAGCAGCAAGGATTTATCACCTATGATGACATCCTGGCCACACTCCCGGATGTCGAGCGTGATGTTTCTCTGCTAGACGAGCTTATGGACCAGCTGCTGGATGCTGGCGTAGAAATCGTGCCGGGTGCCGGCAATGTCGATGACAGTACATCGGAAATCCTCGATGATGAGACCGATGACGAAGACATGGAAGACATGACGGATGAGGAAGCTGACGAGATCGAGGCGATGCTCGAAGACGAACTCATCCAGGATGCCGGCTATCAGCAAGCATTGGATACAGACGATGTTGTCGGCCTGTATCTGAAGGAAGCCGGACGTGTCCCTCTGCTAACGGCTGAAGAGGAAGTCTCGCTGGCGAAGCGTATGGAAGCCGCGGAATGGGCCAGGGAAAAGCTCGAGGCCGAAGGTGAGCGTTTAGACTGGTCTGAAGAGCAGTCTCTGCGCGAGGTGGTAATGGATGGTGATGCTGCGCAAGAGCATCTCATCCGCGCTAATGCACGTCTTGTGATCAGTGTCGCCAAGAAATATATCGGGCGCGGCGTGCCGTTTCTCGATCTAATCCAGGAAGGCAACATCGGTCTGATACGTGCAACGAACAAGTTCGAATACCAGCGTGGGCATAAGTTCAGCACCTATGCAACCTGGTGGATTCGTCAGGCAGTAAGCCGGGCCGTTGCCGATCAGGGACGAACAATTCGTGTTCCTGTGCACATGGGTGATCAACTTAATCGTATGCGGCGCGTGCAGTTGCAGCTGCTACAAGAACTTGGTCGCGAACCGAAAATCGAAGAGCTGGCCGCAAGCATGGAAACCACACCGGACAAGGTTGAGAACCTTCTGGAAATCTCACGGAGGCCTGTCAGCCTGGAAACTCCCATAGACGACGAGGGCGACAGCACTTTCGGAGATTTCGTGGAGGACGTAAACAGTCCAGCTCCAGCGGAAGAGGTTGCATCACATCTGCTGCAAGAACAGCTACAGCAGGCATTAGATAAGCTGCCGCCTCGCGAAGCACAGATTCTCCGCCTGCGTTATGGGCTGGCAGATGGTCGCGTCTACACTCTCGAAGAAGTTGGCCAGACCATTGGGGTTACACGCGAACGTGTACGGCAGCTCGAAGCACAGGCCCTAAACCGGCTGCGCCAGTCATCTGCGCATGTTATCCTGCGTGACTACTTGTTCGAAAGCTGAACAGGTAAACCTCCGTGAGCACGATCCGGAACCAGAATGCCCCACGTCCAACCGGCACACGTGGCCCAGTTATCTGGCCTCTGCTGCTCGTTGGCGTGGGGATTTTGCTCCTACTGCACAATTTCCTGTTTCTTGGCGATTTCGACCTCATCTCACTGTGGCCACTAACGCTTGTTGTTGTAGGTGCAATCATCCTATTGCGGGGTGACGCAAGTCCAAGTAACGATGGGCGCACCTTCGGCATCACAAGGGGTAGCGTGGAATCAGCAACTTTGGTTGTTCAGTCTGGCGAGATAGATGTCAGCCTGGGTGCCCTTGAACACCACGAACGTCTTGCTGCTGGTCAGTACGCACACCAATCGCGCCCAGCACTTAATGTAGATGGAACACACGCACGCTTGATGCTGGATCGATCAAGAACCCCGTGGCTGTCTTGGGTGGATTGGCAAATTGGTTTAGCTCCTAACTTACCCTGGGAAATCAATATCGGTAGCCATATTGGTCAGATTGATTGTGATACCAGCGGACTAATCCTGAACGGTGCACTCGCAAGTACTGGTTTTGGCGATATTCGTTGGGTTGGACCTTTAGAAGCGTTGCAACCTATCGCTTTACGTTCAACGCTTGGTACAATTCAGTTCATTGCACCTGCAAGTGCCAATGTGCGGGTGATAATCTCTCAAGGTATGCTGTCTAAGCTGCACGTCAACGAGCAACTTTACACCCGTAATGAAGATGGCAGCTACAGCAAAACAGGACATGATGCAAGCTCGCCAGTTTATGAGGTGTTTATCTATAGTCGTGTTGGCGACGTGTTCCTAATCTAATGAACAGTTCCCGGAATACCCTCTTCTCAAACTTGCTTAAGCTTCTATGAAACAGCCACTGCCTACTTATGTGATACGTGACGGTTTACCCGCCGACATAGATCGCTGTACGGCTATATCCCACACGTACGAGACAGATAATGTGTGGCAGATGTCCATTCGCCAGGACATGAGTAGCTGGCAGATCAGCTTTCGAACGGAGCACCTGCCGCGTACAGTACACGCCACACATGAGCCTGCAGCGAGCCGATTGCGACGCGCATACGACCAACCCGAGAATTGTTTTTTGGTCGCCGTCGAAAAAGATGGCGATTCGCTGTTTGGATACCTAACTTTGCGTACTGAAGCAGCCTATGGCGCGGCTTTCGTTCAGGACATCGTCGTCGAATATCCTTTTCGCCGCCAAGGGATTGCAACACGGTTGCTTTTGGTAGCCGAAAGGTGGGCAGCGGAACAAGGTTTGCGCCGGGTGTTTTTCGAGACGGAGACGCATAATTATCCGTCGATCCTCTTCGCGCAGCAGCGCGGATACCACCTTTGCGGTTTCAATGATCAGGCTTATCCCAATAACAATATCGCCGTATACTTCGGCAAACCCATTCGATGAATGGTTCGTCTTGAGGTGGTCGTTAGAGCATGGGTAGTACACTGGAATCTATCCTGGCACCAGTATTACAAACCAGCAATGAAATCCTAACCGCGACGATTGTGATCATCGCGGCCTCGCTGCTGCTTTATAATCTGACTCGAAACCTCAGGAATCGCGTTGCACGTTCGTCAGCAGCGGTGTTGGCGTGCGTGACCTTAACCTATGTATTCGATGTATTTATATCGCTAAAGCCAATTCCAGGAATCGAAGAAATCGCTCTTCGCATGCAATGGATCGGCATTGCCTTCATTCCAGCCGCTCTTTTCCATTTATCAGACACGCTTCTGGACACTACTGGTTTGCCTTCACGTGGACGACGACGTCGTGTCGTGCGTATACTCTATGCAATTAGCGGCGCATTCTTAATAGCCGCAACGCTAACAGACATCCTCGTTATCCCGGTATATCAATCCAGCGGCGTAAGCCTGAGCGCCGGATGGTTCTTTCCCGTCTTTCTGCTCTACTTTTTAATCGCAAGTATTGCGACTTTCATGTTTCTTGACCGAGCGCGACGCCGGGCACTGTCGCGTAGTTCACAACGTCGTATGGCGTATCTTCAAAGCGCGATCCTGACTCCAGCTTTAGGCATTTTCCCATTTGGCGTTCTGCTTGACCCGGCAGACATCTTCTCGCTGAATGTTCTGTTGATCGTCAACATCGCAAATATCGTCGTTATTTTGATGCTGATTCTGTTGTCGTACCCGTTATCCTTCTTCGGTTCTGACAAGCCTGATCGTGTCGTTAAAGTCGAACTTCTTCGATTCCTGTTACGTGGGCCCGGTACAGGCATGCTGGCAGTTGCAACCATCATCCTTACGACGCAAGCTAGTCGCATACTCGGTTTGCCAGGCATCGATTTTATGCCTTTCGCAGTGGTAGCAGTCGTTCTACTGTGGGAATGGATCGTTGCACTCAGCCTGCCCTGGCTGGAGAAAACGCTGATATACGCCAACGACGATGAAGACCAGATTGCCAAGCTGCAGGACCTGAGTGATCGTATCCTTACTCACACCGACCTTTTACGGCTGATCGAGGCGACTCTTGAGGCCACATGTGACTATCTCCGCGTCCCGGTCGCTTTTGTTGCTGCTTATGACGGCACACAGTTTGAAGCAATACGACAGGTTGGTCACGGTTTTGATGAAGCAAATCTGACAGATTATCAACAGGACCTGCTGAAAGCAGTCAAGAATCTCCCACCCGCAACCGCTGATTATCTGCCACCTTTTGGGACGTGGCACGCTTATAAGGTGACCCCACTCTATTCCAGCCGCAACAATACCAACGGTACAGGACCAACTTTGATTGGTGTAATGGGCCTCAAGTCAGATAACCTTCCTGACGGTGAGGATGAACAAATGATGCTCAACCGCTTTGTAGAACGCGCCGAGCAAACACTGGATGATCTGGCACTACAAACCGAAATCTTTGCAGCTCTTGAAGGATTACTGCCACAGATAAGCACTACGCGGACACGTGCAGATTATCTTGAATACCGCCCAGGCCGGAATCGTCCAGGTACTACAACACTCAACGTGCCACTACCCGCCCGCGAAGAGGTTTATGAACAGGTGCGTGCAGCATTGCGCCAATATTGGGGTGGACCAGGAATAACACGCAGCCGCCTGATGGAACTGCATGTAGTACAAGAAGAAGCACACCACACCGGCAATCCGACGCAGGCTTTGCGCAATGTGCTGTTACGTGCCATTGAACGACTCAAACCAGATGGCGAACGTTCCATGTTCAGTGTTGAATGGACCGTGTTCAACATCCTTGATCTTCGATTCATTGAAGGCAAAAAAGTAAAAGACGTCGTTCAGCGTATGAGTATGAGTGATGCCGACTTCTATCGCAAGCAACGCGTCGCCATCCAGGCAGTCGCGGATACGATCCTCGCCATGGAACGGGAAACAGTGCAGGAAACTGATACCGTATCCCAATAGCGGCACATCACTTACTGCTCTCCGACAGCTTGTAGGACAAAGCGCGGTCTCTAAACACGATAGACCTCATTTGACACTCAAAAATGAACATCTTATAATTCAATCGCACTGTTAGTCTTACCGTAAGTGTAAAGTTATGGTTGTCTAGGCATCATAGGGGGAGAATGATGTCCGCTTGGGATGAATATGGAACACGTGATGGTACAAGATCCAATGTGCCGGATTCCGCTAAGGATCTCGAAGAAGAATACTGGGATGCGCTGTTGAACGAAGGTGAGTATACACACACCACGGCTTCCAGTAGCGAGATCGATCACATGCTGAGTGAAAGTAACGGGAATGGGAATCACACTTCCAGTTATCAAGCTGGCGTGCTAGGAGCTGCTCACAGTGTTTACCAGGATGACTGGGATGCGATCGAGCAGAAGATGGAAAACGATGAGATTCTCGCACTTAAGGTGATCGGCTATAACCGTGGTGGTCTGCTTGTTGAATGGCAATCGTTACGCGGTTTTGTTCCGGCGAGTCAGCTGGTAGATTTCCCTGCGGAGGTGGAACAGCATAATCGCCGGGACGCATTGGTCCAGCGCGTGGGAAACATACTGTCGTTGCGGGTTATTGAGCTGAATCCGGAAAAAAATCGACTTATCTTGTCGGAACGAGCAGCCCAGGTATCTGCGGGCCAACGTGCGAACCTGCTGCATACGCTTCAGATTGGGGACATAATCGAGGGTCATATCACAAACCTTTGCGATTTCGGTGCCTTTGTTGATCTGGGCGGTGTAGAAGGTCTGATTCACATCAGCGAACTTAGCTGGGGACGTGTCGGACACCCAGCAGATATGCTCAGACGCGGCCAGACTGTTAAAGTTTATGTGATTGACATCCATCCAGATGAAGGGCGTATTGCACTTAGTCTAAAACGCCTTAGACCCGATCCATGGGTCAGCGTAGAACAACGCTATCAAATTGGCGAGATCGTGGAAGGCCGCATCACTAATGTTGTCGACTTTGGTGCGTTTGCCTGCATCGAAGACGGACTTGAAGGGTTAATCCATTTCTCCGAGTTAGCTGAAGGTCACTTCCTGCATCCCCGGAATGTGGTGCAGGAAGGTGAGATCGTCCAGGCACGTATTCTCAGCATCAATGGGCGTGAAAGACGCCTCGGACTAAGCCTTCGTTTGATTTGATTAGCCTTTTCGGCCACTAGCTCAAACAGTGATATCACCAGGGCGGCACTAGTCGCCCTGGTTGCGTTCTGTTTCCGTCGCGTCGCTGATGATATTGTTTCGCGACGTTGTCGTCTGCTGGGCTGACGATTATACTGATATCGAGTTGGCTGACTTTTTGCTACTGCATAGGTCACATATATCAAGTGACATCACTTGACAGTGTCCAGAGGATGTAACTCGTGGTGCGCAATCCAATCACCGACAACGCCAGCAAAAAGAATACAGACTCAAAGATACCTGTTGCAACGAAAGAAGCTGAATCGCAACAGACAGGGCTTGAATTACTGGAGTCCCAGCACAACCATGATGACGCCGAAAATGAACTGCCTCATCTTGAGGGTGCGCGCAAACCGACATTCTGGGACGACATTCGTGATCTTGTACCAGATTGGCTGGATGAAATCGTTGCCATTTCATTGCTGATTTTTGGCGTGCTCTCATTTCTGGCACTATTCAACTCGTCAGAGGCCCTGGTCGCTGTTGCATGGTCAAACATCTTGACAGGTCTGTTCGGTTATGGGAGCTTTCTGGTTGCCGCAGGCTTATTCAGCCTGGGGATAATTATTCTTCTCCCAAAGGTTGGCCTTAGCATCCGTTTACCGATGGGACGAATACTTGCTCTGGAAATAGCGTTTCTATGTCTATTAGCTATCTTCCACCTCATCCCTGATGACGGCGAACTTCGTGCACTGGCGCGTTCGGGAGCTGGTGGCGGCATTCTGGGCTGGGGCATATCAATTCTACCCTATTGGTTGGTTGGTCGTACGCCAAGTCTGGTACTGTTTGGGATTGGTCTAGCAATAAGTACGGGGCTCGTCGCCGGTTTTCATCGGCAGCAAATCGTCAATCTGTTTCAAAGAGCAGGACAGCAACTTGTCGACTGGGGCAAACAACAAACTGTGACTCAAGCAGATTTGAGCCAATTACTCAACACCACACAGACACACGGACTCCCAGAGAGCATCTTGACGCAACGGAAATATCCTATTCTTCGCATCCGTGCGAACTTGGCCAATTTACCGCCCTCAGTCCGACAGGCCATCCAAAGGCGAGAGAGAATCAAGGCTGAAGATGTTGATATTGAATCTCACCCGCTATTCTCCAAGGATAAGCGCGAACTCAAGATTGACTTCAACGTCATCGGCACACTAACCAATAAGAAAACTGAAGATGGGCATCGCGTTGTACGACGACCTGATGGACGAGAAAAACGCTACTTTGACATCAAAGAGATGGAAGAAGAAAAGAAGGTTGTCAAACGCGATAAAACACTGCCTGACCTGGATATTCTTTCAGATCAGCCTCTTCTGCTTCCAGAAGAAAATGAGATCAATCACAATGTTGTGCTGATCGAGAACACCCTACTAGAGTTCGACATCGATATCGATGTAGTGGATGTACAAGTCGGTCCAACAGTTACACGCTATGCAGTTCAACCTTATCACCGCAAAAGTGACGGGACTACAGAACGCACTCGATTGAGCAAAATCGCTTCTTTTCAAAGCGATCTGGCGCTTGCATTGTCCGTCAAAAGACTGCGCCTGGAGATTCCTGTACCCGGCACAACTTACATGGGTATTGAAGTTCCCAACAAAAATGCGAGTCTTGTCTCACTACGTTCTGTCTATGAAAGCAAAGAATATTATGACTATTATCAAAAGAAAGGGACACCACTCACAGTACCTCTGGGACGTGATGTCAGTGGCAACCCACTCCCAATAGACCTTGCGAAAATGCCACACCTCTTGATTGCAGGGACCACGGGCTCCGGCAAGTCAGTCGCAATTGCAGCCATCGCCGCAGCACTACTTCTTAATAATCGTCCGGATCGTGTAAAAATGGTCATGCTCGATCCCAAAATGGTAGAGTTAAGCCGATTCAATGGGTTACCCCACCTCGTAGGGCCTGTTGAGACGGATCCAGAACGTATCATCGGCGTATTGAAGTGGTGTACACGCGAAATGGACCGCCGGTACAAGCTGCTTGAGGAGCACGCTGTAAGAAACATTGACAATTATAATGAGCGATTTGGTTCCCGTCGCCGTGGGCGTGATTACATGCCGTACATCGTCATCCTGATCGATGAAATCGGCGACTTGATGCTTAGCCGTCCAGAAGAGACGGAACATGCAGTGACACGCCTCGCCCAGATGGCACGTGCGGTCGGTATGCACCTGGTAGTTGCAACGCAACGCCCCAGTGTGGACGTCATTACGGGACTCATCAAAGCGAACTTCCCAGGACGTATTGGCTTTTCGGTCGCTTCCGGTGTCGATTCACGCGTCATCCTGGATTCAACCGGGGCTGAGCATCTTCTCGGAAATGGTGACATGCTCTATCTTGCCCCGGATGCCAGCGGCCCACGCCGTATTCAGGGATGCTACGTGAGTGACGATGAAGTCCGTCAGATCGTGCAGCACTGGCGAGACTGGTACGAGGAGCAAATTGACAGCGGGAAAATGGAGCCGCCACAATCCCCCTGGGAGAGAGGTCTCACCCGGCGCGAGTTCCTGGCAGAAACTGACCCCATGCTGGAAGAAGTCATCAAGTTTGTTGTAGAAACCCAAGAAGCGAGTGCATCCATGATTCAGCGCCGTATGGGCCTGGGCTATCCCCGCGCTGCTCGTCTTGTCGATATGTTAGCGGAATTGGGTGTCGTCGGTGAACCTGTAGGCGGCGGTCGTGCAAGAAAAGTCTTGATTCCGAAGGGTGAGGATCCTTTCAAGCGTATCGTTGACAGGAAACTCAACGAAAAAGCAGCACGGAGTCAAACCAGTGCGGATGAGTCACCGAATGAAGATGAATCATTCTGAGTCGTGCTACAGTAGCTGCCCCTGAGTTGGGGGAGTAAATGGCTCTATAAGTTCGGGGCCCTCATTGCGGTAGTTACCTACAGCCGGTGATACTTCATAGGCTGCCATTGCTTCAGCAGGATATGGCTGCAGCATATCCAGAAGAACCGGCTGTGGGGTCTCAGGGTCAAGCCAAGTTCCATAATCTGTATCATGCAGTATGACTGCCATTCGATTATGCAATGGCCTGACCAGCGCATTCGGTTCTGTTGTGATTATGGTGCACGACTCTAACTCAGTGCCATCAGCACCTTGCCAGGTTTCCCACAGCCCTGCGAAGGCAAATACGTCTCGATCACTCAAATGGATGAAGAAGGGCCGTTTTTTGCTCCCATCTTTCATCCACTCATAAAAGCCGTCCGCAGGCACCAGACACCGACGACGCTTAAACGCATTTCGGAACGAAGGTTTCTCAGCCACAGTTTCGCATCGTGCATTGAACATTCGACTACCAATGCTTGGGTCTTTCGACCACGATGGTACAAGGCCCCACTGAACCAGCGTCAGGCGCTTCGGTGCTGAGTCAGTTATGATAGGGATCGGTTGTGTTGGTGCGATATTGTACCGTGGTGCCAACTCCGGAACGTCTTCAAGTTCAAACGCGCGTTGGACGGTTGTCGGATTTGCACTAAGTACGTAGCGACCACACATTCGCCTGCCCTTTCGCGATGAGAGCTATTTTCTCTTCTTCCCCGATTCTGATATCTGGCGAATCAAGCTAATCATCGCCAGGACGAGACTCAACAGCGTACCCGTTGATACAGACGGTTTTTCACCCTCAGCCAGAGTTTCTTCAGCCTGACGGGTATACAGGTAAGCAGTCAATAGCCCAAATACTGCACCACCAATCGCGCCTAATGCGTAAGTCCTTGTCTTCCACGAATTCTGATCGAACACATCAGGTCCATTGTCGTTACTATTTCTCCGATTCATCAGGTACCTTCTCCTGTGCTTTATATGAGGTGGAATCAGGCTTATCAAAGAAGTCCATAAACTTCGTCCAGCCAGCAAAACGCGAACTAGCGCTCACAACACGACTGTTGATGGACTCTGTTGTTCTTTCGACGCGATTGGTGAAAGCTGCCACAATATTTTCAGCACGTTCCAAAGGCTTCTGCGTTCCATCATGCAAGCGATTAGCATAGTAAACACCAACGATGATGATTGCGTATACCAGGAACCCGCAGATAAACAGGGGACAGTAAATCATGATCAGCATCATGAAATCCGTTACGAGACCGACACGTGTGCGCCAATCTGGGTCTGACGGCAACGCAATAATTAGAAGCATTATGAGAATCAACAGACCGGTGAGCGTGAACGGCAACCATATTTGACGGAATCCCTCCCGCCGATGCAAAGCTGATCCCTCTTCGCGACGATGCCTACGGGCCTCGCTTGCATCTGTATCTGGAGTACCAGTTGCCTTTTGACCTGCCATGCGCCTTCCGATCTGCGTGGACTGTGCTAGGATTATTGTACCGCAACCGACAAAGTGGTGGAAGCACCAGGGAGCCACTATGAGCGCTGATCCTGACATAGCACAACGTTTGCGCATCATGTTCGGCAAACAAGGTGGCCTCAGGTTTATCAGCCATCTTGACTTGATCAAAGTATGGGAACGCAGTCTTAGACGCGCCGATCTACCAGTACTTTATACAAAGGGATTCAATGCACGCCCTCGTATCCAGCTAGCACTTGCACTGCCTCTTGGTTTCACCAGTGAGTGTGAATATCTCGACGTGTTTCTTCGAGAAGCGGTGAAGGTAGACGGACTGTCAGAACGACTAACATCGAAATGCCCTACTGGTCTTTACGTGATTGCTGTTGAGGAAGTTGCACCGGAAGCCGTTTCTCTTGAACATGAAGTTGAAAGATCAAGCTACGAAATCAACTTTGTAGACTCAATCAATCCTGAAGTCCTTCGATCTCGAGTTGCCAAACTGCTCAGTCAGCAGACCATACTGAAGATTGAGACAAACAGAAGAGGTCGTAAGTCTGCATACGATCTACGCGCCTTGGTTTTCTCTTTGGAAGTAAGGGATGCCAATACTTTAGTTGCGCAATTAGCGACGGGCACGCGCGGAAACCTCCGGCCGGATACACTATTGCAAGAACTTGAACTTGCAGACCGTTACACGCGTATTCATCGGTTGAGATTGTATTTTCGGGACGAAGTTCCACAGGCCTTGCCAAAATCTACAGATCCACAGAACACGAGATCGTAATGAAACAATTAGACATCTCACCTGAAGTTGCAACTGCTCTCTCTGAGAATAGACCCGTAGTTGCACTGGAATCAACAGTCATCACACATGGGTTACCATACCCGCAGAATCGCGAGACTGCACTTGCTATGGAAAAGGCAGTCCGGAATGAAGGGGCGATCCCTGCAACGATAGCCGTACTAGGCGGCAGACTGACGATAGGCATCAGTAGCGACGATATAGACCGTCTCGCAAACGCGCCTTCAGGGAGCGTTCGCAAATGCAGTCGTCGGGATTTACCTATCGCTATCGGTCTCAAGGAAGATGCGGCAACGACAGTAGCCGGGACGATGATTGCTGCCCACATGGCAGGTATACGTGTATTCGCTACAGGCGGCATTGGCGGTGTGCATCGTGGACACCCCTTCGATGTGAGTGCTGACTTAATAGAACTTGGGAGAACTCCGGTAACGGTCGTGTGTAGCGGTGCCAAGTCGATCCTGGACCTGCCCTTGACACTTGAGGTATTGGAAACACAGGGCGTGCCTATTTTGGGTTATCAAGCTGATACCTTACCAGCTTTTTTCACGCGCACAACTAATTATCCACTTGATGCACGTGTTGAATCACCAGACGAGGCAGCACTCATAGCGCTCGCTGCAGAAGATATGGGCGCACAGCACGGCATCCTGATTACGGTGCCGGTTCCTGCTGAGTTTGCCATCCCCGAACCTGAGGCCGAAGCTGCAATTCAAAGAGCGACACTCGAAGTAGAAGAGGAAGGCATTACAGGCAAAGAGGTAACGCCCTTCGTCCTGCGGCGTGTCACTGAACTCACAGCAGGCCTATCCATGCAGGCGAATCGTGCCCTGCTGACCAACAATGCCAGAATAGCAGCACAGATCGCGTCAGCGATGATTCATGTGCGATCGCGCTCTACCATATAGAACATGTAAGTCTGTTCGCACGTTGGGGCTCCGAAGCGATGCAGCGCAGCAAGTACTTGGGCTCTGTGATCGAGTGCGTGACCATACATCTGGAACAATATTCGCCAAGTGGTAAATTCACGCGATTGACCGCGGCGTTCTAAAGCCAATGTCCGGTCTAAATCGTCATCAGACAAAGCCTCAAGTACAGAATCAACCAGCTTCTGATTCTGACCGTACAGATACTGCATTGAGGCTATATCCGGATAGTCATCAACACGCAGAAGTGCTTCTCCATTCAGCACAGTGCCTCGCCGCAATGTGTTAAACCAATAGTGCTCCCAATAGGCAATGTGAAACAACTGTTGCTGTACCGATCCGACAGAATAGTCCAGCGGCTGGGTGAATTGAGCTGGTGACAAGGCAGACACACACTCCATAACCTTTCTATTGGCCCAGAAATGGTGCTGGTACAGTTCAAGGATCATGTGCAACATAATCTACTCTTCTTGCTGTATCCGCCACGCTTCGAGGCCACCATCACAGCCAATTACGAGTGTTGAGCCATCTTCGCTTAGTCGCGCCATATCAGGCTGTGGACGTTCACATGGAAGATACTCACCCAAAACATAACGTTCACCGGTCGACACATCCCAGGCCACAACGACTGGCTCGCCAGCGACGTTGACACCCAATATAACACTGGCATCGTAACTGAGAAAAAACCATTGAACATAAGCGCCATCGAGTTCCGCTATGAGCTGGTTTTCTCCGGTGACGAAATCAAGAAGGTAGAGATTCCTGTTGGCATTATCACGCCACACCAAATGCGTCGCATCTGCGTTTATGTTACCGAAAACCGATGGTTGCCCCGTACCATTATCAACTTCAAAAATGACCTCCGTCGTTTCTAGATTCCACAGTTTGACCAATCCCTGCAATGAAGAAGTTACAACGTAAGGTGGCGGGATGCGACCAATCCGCACCACTGCCTCTGGGTCGTCTTCTGGCCCATAAGGTAGAAATGAGGCCGCGTAATCACCTAGTTGGACTGACAAAACATTGGTGTCCGATGCAGAAGACATGATCTCCAGCCACACTTGTGCTACATCCGTGTCATCACCGGGCCAAATCGCAAGAGGAATGCCTGAAGAATCTTCAAGAGAATACGATAAGTCGTCACCATCGGGCGTGTAGTAGATGACTGAATGTGCCACATCACGCCGCGTTAAGAGGGTATAAGCTCCTGTAGACCCAACAAACGCGGCATCTAAAGTGTCACCTGAGTCCTCGACAACAGTGTTTTCTAACGGATCAAAGAGTTCAATCACGACATGTCGTGTTCCCTCACGAACCAGAGCTCGCTCACCATGATTATCCAACGCAAACCAACCAGCATTGATTTCACCCCATTCGCTTGCATATTCGTTGAAATCAATACGTGCCACGGAACGCAGAAAGCTGACGTTATCAGCGGTGATCTTCTGGGTTGTGGTGTTCTGACCTGCGGTCTCGACCCCGAAGTATGCCATAAGCAATAACAGAATCAGGACAACACGCATACGACATGATTCCTTTCTTTGGCCTATACTTCATGATACACGGGGAGACCGCCGAGAGGTAGTGATACATGCAGCCGCAACAGATCATAGATCAACTAGAACGGCACTTGATGCGCGTGGAAAAACCGGGACGGTATGTTGGCGGTGAGTGGAATAGCATTATCAAGGACTGGGACACAGTCTCCATCAAAATCGCGCTGGCATTCCCCGACCTTTATGAACTCGGCATGTCCAACCTGGGGTTGGCCATCCTCTATGACGCAATCAACCAGCGCTCCGATATGCTTGCTGAGCGTGTTTTCAATCCCTGGGATGACCTGGCACACATCATGAATGAAGAGGCAATCCCACTGTATGCGCTGGAGAGTAAACACCCCATCCGTGATTTCGATATTCTGGGAATTAGTTTGCCATACGAGCAGTTATACACAAACGTGTTGAGTTTACTCAACCTTGCCGGACTACCACTGAGAAGTCTTGATCGTGACGAAAGTTATCCCCTTGTTATTGCTGGAGGCCATGCCTGTACCAATCCTGAGCCGATGTACGCGTTCATTGATGCCTTTGTCATTGGTGAAGGCGAAGAAATCCTCATTGAGATTGCTGAAGTCTTGCGAGAACTTGAAACATCTTCGCGAGAGCAACAACTACTCCAACTCGCCCAAGTTGAAGGTGTATACGTACCGCGCTTTTACGACGTCAGCTACCAATCAGATGGCACCGTAAAACACATTACTCCTAACAGATCAGGTATACCTGAGAGAATCCTCAAGCGCATAGTTCCTGTGTTACCGCCACCAGTGACACGATTTATCGTCCCGAATATCTCTACAGTACATAATCGTGCACCTATCGAAATTATGCGTGGCTGTACCCGCGGTTGTCGTTTCTGTCATGCCGGTATGATCACCCGCCCTGTCCGTGAGCGTCCACCTACCGACGTAATGGCAGCAGTGACAGACATCGTCGCCCAAACTGGTTACGAAGAGATCAGTCTACTAAGCTTGTCGTCCTCAGACTACGCCTACGTCCATGAATTAACGCAGGCCATTCAGGATGTTTACGCCTCTGCTGGTATTAGCATGAGCTTGCCCTCACTGCGAATCGAGACTGCCAGTGCTGACTTGCTGGATCGCATTGGAGATACTCGTCGTAGTGGATTCACATTCGCGCCTGAAGCCGCTACAGAACGTATGCGTGACATAATTAACAAAGCCATGTCGGATGCACAAATCGTGGAAACGGCAAAAAGCGTTTTCCAGCGAGGGTGGCGAACTGTGAAACTCTACTTCATGATAGGTCATCCCGATGAAACACTGGAAGATATCCAGGCGATTATTGATTTGTGTAAGGCTGTTTTGAAAGAAGGCCGGCGCGTCCTTGGTCCCAAGGCACAAGTCAACGTAGGCATAAGTACGTTTATTCCGAAGCCTCACACACCTTTCCAATGGGTGCCACAGGATGACAAAATCCAGATTCAGTCAAAGCATCGTCTATTGCGTGATTCGATACGCCACTTGCCAGGGATGCAGTTGCGCTGGACGGACGTTCATAATTCGCGCTTCGAAGGATTTCTGAGTCGAGGTGACCGTCGCCTGGCTGATGTAATCGAACGGGCGTGGGAGCTGGGATGCAGCTTCGATGCTTGGAACGATCATCACTTTCATCACAAGTGGCTTCAGGCCTTTCAAGAGAACGACCTCAACCCAGAATTCTATAATCATCGCCAGCGTTCTACAGATGAGGTATTCCCCTGGGATCACATCGACATGGGAGTTCGCAAGAAATATCTGCTGGATGACTACCTGATGAGCCGAATAGGTGAGACCCGCGTAGACTGTCGTGATCGCTGCTTTGCATGTGGTATCCTGCCAAAATTCAGTGAAGAACGTCAGCACACTGAACTAACCGATTGGCAATGTCCTCCGGTCAAGCCACTTGAACACAGAATCTCTAACGTAAAGGTAGTCACCTAGCGCATAGCGGATGATATAATGGCGCGGTTACAGAACAAGTAGAAGGAGCACCGTTCGGTGCCAAACCAGCGTCAGTTCATGATGATCAACAACCTGAAGATTGCAGAGATTGCAGGTGGCGAGGGTGAGCCAATATTGCTGCTACATGGTTGGGGTGCTACCGCTGATCTGGTCTGGCCGCTGGCAGAACGACTCATACCACTTGGCTACTGCGTGCATGCGATCGATTTACCCGGTTTTGGAGAGAGCGAAATACCTAAGTCACCATGGGGTGTGATTGACTATGCGAAGTTTGTCATAGCATACCTAAACGTGAGAGGGGTCGCCATGACTCACTTGTTTGGACACTCATTTGGCGGCCGCATTGGACTTGTACTAGGATCAGAATATGCAGCACGCTTTGGAAAAATCGTTCTAGCCAATAGCGCTGGAATAGTAGTGCCAAAATCGGTCACCCAGCAGTTGCGTTTGCATGCTTACAAGACGCTACGTCAGGGATTAAGCCAAGTCGGTGCAGGAAAACTTGCGGAACAACTGCGAGCAGCTTACAACAAACGTTATGGTTCCACAGATTACCAGCAACTTGACGGCATCCTGCGAGAGAGCTTCTTGAAGATCGTCAACCAGGATTTAAAAGAATACGCACTTCGGGTACAGCGTCCCACTCTGCTCATTTGGGGCGATAAAGACGAGGATACGCCCCTATCATATGGCCAGACCTTCGAAAAACTCATCCCAGACGCAGGGCTTATTGTGCACAAAGGCGCAGGACACTACAGCTATCTTGAGCACCTTCCCGAAACAGTACGCATCATGGACTACTTCTTCAAGACCGTCTAAACCGAGATTCACCTTGTTCACGTGGACCAAAAGCCCATACGACCCAACCGGCCATGAGCAGCATGAGTCCCAAAAGCAAGATGAATGTAATCTGAATGCCTGTTGCGTCCGATGTACCTATCGGGTCCCTCGGGTGCAGAACAAGCTCAGTCGTCAGGATTTGCCAAGTCATAAACAGGGAGAGACCGGCGTGTAGTGCGCCCTTTATCCGCAGCAGATTACGTTGGTTACCCAGCCATGAATTTAGTATCTGAACGATAAAGCCAAGGGCAATGATCTGAGCCGACATTCGAAAACGCGGCTCTTCCAAGAAAAATGCGCCCCAATTCACACGGGATGAAAAAGAACTGCTCAATAAGCCTATCGAAAAGAGAATAAGCGCGACCCAACCCAGCGTCTGTGCCCAGCGATACCATCTTAGACTACCACTCAGCAACACAAATGCCCCAATAAAACCCAAGAGAGTGAGACCAATACGCCCACTTACACTAAACATCACGTGAACATAGACGGATCGTATACCAGCACCAAGGCTGCGTTCTTCAGGAGCAACTAATAATAGAAAAAAGATAAACAAAGTCAGAATCGCAGGTATACCTATAAGAGTCAGCAAATGTCTCACAATATGATCCCCTCACGGTAATCGGCTGATTCTAGTATGATTGCGACGCTTTATCCTCCAACAGGACATTGAACACTCATGACCACGTTGTTTGTCATCTTCATCCTATTGATCTGGATAACCGGGACGTGGCTCCGTATCTATCGGCAAGCACACTATTACCAGATTGAAGAGTATCTAAATCAGCGCTATCTCATCTGGCTTGGTAAAGAGCGTATGCGTTGGTTGCCCACGCGCCCGGTGGTTGTTGTCGTTGCAGCGACCGTAATAGGTCTTTTCCTGGATACTATTCCAGGCACGACTAACGTCCTCGCCTTCATAATTGTCGGCGTGGCAGCAGTGATATCAGTATGGCCACCTGCACGCGGTGAGGTCAAGAAGCCATTCGTACGGACGGAACGTGCAACGCGAATGCTTGGGGCCGCATTCGTTGTACCAGCTCTGGCTGCGCTGTTAGCCTTCTTTTTTGTCGAATCACTGTCTACAGGCCGCTCAACTCTAGTCCTCTTGAGCATCTCCGGGCTGCTGCTGTTCCTCATGGCACCAGTCTGGTTGATGGCCGGCAACCTGCTGATGTACCCCGTAGAAACAATTCTCCGACAACGTTTTCAACGGCAGGCTCAACAGGTTCTGAATCGGATTCGTCCTAGAGTAATCGGCATTACGGGCAGTTATGGCAAAACGACTACAAAAAACTACCTGAGTGAAATACTCAGTAGTCGCTATCGGACCTATGCAACGCCGAAAAGCTATAACACCTTGATGGGCATTAGCCTGGCAATTAATCGCGACCTTGCCGACGATTACAGCATCGAGTACTTTGTCTGTGAAATGGCTATGTATGGCCCAGGTGAGATTGCCAAGCTCTGCGAATTCGTCCCACCCGACGTAAGCATCGTTATAGAGGTCGGGCCACAGCACCTGGAACGAGCTGGCAGTATAGAGAATATTGCCAAAGCCAAATATGAAATTATCCAAGGTTTACGTCCAGATGGTGTTGGCATTTTTAACTGGGATAATGACTACATCAAAGAGATGATCAGACGCGGCTATCCTCAACACCGCATCGCGGTCAGCCGTGTTTTGTCACCGGCAGAAGCTCGTCAGGAGGGTGTAAGGTTCATCGCGCAAGATATCAATGAAGAACTGGACGGGCTCGCCTTTACTGTCATGGATGTTAATACCGGACAACGAGAAGCGTTCTCTACCCCGTTAGTTGGCATACACAATGTAACTAACCTCTTGCTGGCAACAGCTGCCGCTGTCAACGAAGGCCTGTCACTTCGTGACGTCGCCTATCGAGTTCGTACGCTGCAACCTGCTGAAAGTCGGCTTGTAAGACAGGTCGCTGATGGTGGCATAATCATCATCAATGACAGTTATAGTGCTAATCCGGTGGGAGCTGTGAGTGCGCTAAAGGTATTGGGGATGCAGCCTGGAGAGCGCAAGGTTCTGATCACTCCTGGTATGATTGAACTGGGCGATCTGCATAAAACCGAAAACAAGCGACTTGGTCAGTTGGCACCTCTCTATGCGACAGATATCATACTTGTGGGCGAAAAACAAACCAAACCCGTTCAGGAAGGCATATTGAGTACCGACTTTCCCCCTGATCGGCTTCACATTGTCTCCACTCTTTCTGAAGCAACGCGTTGGTATCAGCAGAATCTTAGATCAGGGGATGCTGTACTGTTCCTGAATGATCTCCCTGACACTTACTAATGCCTACATCTGAAAGATAGCGGGCATCACCCAGAAATGGCGAAACCATAGCATGGAATTCCTGCTACTATTGGCTTTGGTCATTGCAAATGGCTTGTTTGCAATGTCGGAAATGGCAATTGTCAGCGCTCGCCGGGCGCGTCTACAGAATCGAGCTGACAAAGGTGACGCGCGGGCACGAGCAGCACTACAGTTGTCTGCCGATCCAAATCGATTTCTATCTGCCGTGCAAATTGGTATTACGCTCATCGGTATCATGGCCGGTGACTTAGGTGGCTCTACGCTTGCACAGGGCTTAGCGGATTTCATCCGTACCTCTATCCCCGCCCTGGCATATTCTGCAGACGCAATTGGTGTTGCATTAATCGTCGCCCTGACGACTTACCTTTCGCTGGTGATCGGTGAACTTGTGCCAAAACGCCTGGCTCTGCGCTATCCGGAAGCAATCGCGAGTTTTGTTGCTCGACCGATGGGGCTACTGGCACGTCTCGCCACACCACTGGTATGGGCCTTAAGCATTTCCACCGGTGCGATCCTTCGTTTATTGGGTGTGCGTAACAACCAGGAATCCCCGGTTAGCGAAGGTGAAATTCTGTCCATGATACGACTAGGTATACATCAGGGCGTATTTGGCAAAGATTTGGCAAAGATGAAGAAGATATGGTCGAAGGTGTAATGCGCCTTGACGAACAACGCGTGGGTGCTGTGATGACACCACGCACGGATCTGATCTGGCTTGATGTCGACGCGACAAAGCCGGACATTGAGAATGTGCTGAGGGAGCAAATTTACTCGGTGTACCCAGTAGCACAAGAGAATGCGGATCAGATAATCGGCGTTGTCAGAACCAAAGATCTGGTGTTGCAGCTCATAGAGAAAGGCGAATTTGATCTGCGTGCGACGCTCCTGACCCCGATCTTTTTGCCAGAATCGGTGCCCATCGCTGACGCCTTGAGTCAGTTTAAACGTACCGGAATGCACACGGCATTGGTACTCGATGAATACGGCGGTATCGCCGGCATCGTTCGTATGCATGACCTCATTGAACCCGTAGTTGGTAAACTTGATGGCGGTATGTTCGCGGCGCAAGAAGCCGAGGCAGTTCAGCGAGACGATGGCTCCTGGTTACTGGATGGCCAGATCAACCTGTACGAGATGGGTGATATCTTTCCGGATTTTGCTATACCTGAAGACGAACGCGGAGAATACGAGACACTGGCAGGCTTCATAATGGCACGATTGGAGCGCATTCCAAGCACTTCTGATAATTTCGTCTATGGCGATTTGCACTTTGAGGTGTCGATATGGATGAAAATCGGATTGACAAGGTTCTCGTACAAGAATCACTCCAAGAGTCCTGAAGCAGTCCCTGCTTGTCACTTGGCAGAATCCGACAGTATCGTTTATGCTTTCGAGCACATTCAGTAGCGATCCTGAGAGGACATCCCATGAGCGCACATCGCAAAGTAGTCGTCGCTGTAATGTTCGGGGGCCGCAGCGTTGAGCACGATGTGAGTATTGTCACTGCTCAGCAAATTATGAACGCCTTTGACGAGGATCGATATAAAGTTGTGCCAGTATATATCAGCCGCGAAGGAAAATGGTATACAGGTGAACCCCTTCGCGATGTTAAGAACTTTCAGCAAGACAACTTACTCAACAGTAATGATGTTCTCTCGTGCGTCCTGACGCCTGATGTGCGACACCATGGGCTTATCCTTAAGCCGCTGTCAGGGCGTTTCCAGAAGAGTGAAGTGTTACGAATAGATGTTGCCTTCCCAGCCGTGCATGGTTCGCATGGTGAAGACGGAACGCTACAAGGGCTCTTCGAACTAGCGGACATTGCTTATGTTGGCTGTGGCGTGCTTAGCAGTGCTCTAACCAACGATAAGATCCTCACCAAACAGGTGCTGCGTAACAATAACTTGCCGGTCGTAGATGAGATATGGTTCACACGGGATCAGTGGCGTGAGTCATCTGATGAGATTATCAAGCAAATTGAAACAACACTGGAGTATCCGCTGTTCGTCAAGCCGGCGACGCTCGGATCCAGCATTGGTGTCAGTCGTGTGCATGATACACAACTCCTACGCGCGAGCATCGATACCGCAACACATTTTGATCGTCGGGTACTTGTAGAACAAGGTGTGCAGGGTATTGAGATTAATTGTGCAATCATGGGCTTTGAGGGTTCACTACGTACATCAGTGCTCGAACAACCGCTCACATGGGCAGATTTTCTAGGTTTTGAAGATAAATATCTTCGCGGTAGCGAAGGTATGAAAAGCGCTGATCGTATCATTCCAGCCCCTATCTCTGAAGAGCTCACAACCCGAATTCAGCAGATTGCCAGAGATGCCTTTGAAGCTGTTGATGGACGTGGAATAGCACGTATTGATTTTCTGGTGCAACCAGATCAAAAAGCAGTCTACGTGAACGAGATCAACACGATGCCGGGATCACTTGCGTTTTACCTTTGGCAAGAAAGCGGGCTATCGCCGAGCCAAGTCGTGGACGAACTGGTCAAACTAGCTCATACAGCCCAGGGCAACAAACGCCTCAATATGTATGACTATAAAACTAATCTCGTTCATCTCGCAGCACAACGCGGCTTGAAAGGCGTAAAGGGGAAGGCTAAAGGTCAATCACAATCCCGTTTGCCTGATTCAGAACCGGCTTCTTAACTGGCCGTTATATTTACCAGAGCGTAAAATGTAGAGGCGAAACCTAAATGATGTTGTTAAGTCTGAGGCGGGAGCCAACGCGTTGAAAAAAGCCTCTCTACTTTTTCTGATAACAGTGTTCGTGTTATCGATCTCATTGGTCGCCTGCAATGCAGTGCCAACGCCATCTTTACGGGGTGCGAGTATACCGACTCGCATTCCAACTCAGACAGCTACCCCTTCGCAAACGCCTAGCTCCACGCCAACCAGCAGTGCGACTGCCACGCTTCAACCGACAGCTACGCAGACAGTAAGCCCAACACAGACTTCAACGCCGACTTCAACGCCAACCGCCACAGCATCCGAGACCCAAGAAGCCACAAGCACAAACACAGCTACACCATCAACAACACCATCACCCTCCCCGACCGTAACTGCATCAGCAACGAGTGCAGCGGCTACCGCGACTTCGACGTTGACAGCGACGGCATCACATACGCCTACAGCCCCTGCGACATCAAGCCCTACACCGGACCCGCTTGCATCACGTAGGTTACTGGACGAGGCAGAGCAAGCAATAGCCTCGCAGGATTTTGAGACAGCACTTGCGGCACTCAATGAAGCATTACAGATAAATCCGGACAATCTCGAGGCTTTGAATGCGCGCGCGTACGCATTGCTCGAATCAGGAGACTATACATCAGCTTTAGTTGATTTACGGCGTTTGATAGCTGTTTACCCAGATGACGCAGATTTCATCGCAGACGCAGCTTATGCGTTATATGAACTTGGCGAGTTGGAACAAGCACTGGGGTTGGTTGATGAAGCGATCGCTCGCATGCCAGACGAAGCGGTTCTATACCGTGAACGGGGATGGCTGCTCTACGATTTGGAGCGCACCGAGGCTGCGCTCATTAGTTTCCAGCAAGCGATAACCATCGATTCTGAGGAAACAGTCAGCTATTTTGGGCGGGCCTTGGCTTACTACGAGCTGGGGCAAAGGGGGGCAGCTCTCAGGGATATTCGCCGGTACGCAGAATTGGCTGGTACTGATGCGGATCAGGATGCTCTGGATATATTGGCAGAACTCGAATTCGAGCTTACCGAAGAGGATATCCCGGACCAAAGCGCGTTTCTGCTGCCTGGTTCTGAAGAGGACCCGCTGCAAATCGACGATGATCGCTATATCTACAATGGTTTAATCAATGATCAGAGAGTCGGTGTTTACTTCGCTTTCGAGGCGCAGGCGGGCGATAAGCTAGAGATTGCAATGCAAACGACAGAGGGCAATCTGGACCCCCTCGTAGTATTGGCCGATGCCAACGGTCGCCGCATTGCCGCCAACGATGATGATATAGAAGCCGATACCCGTGATGCAGCATTGCGCGACGTCGTCGTTCCGCGGACAGGCGAATATGTTGTTATTGCCACACGTTATAATGGCGAACGGGGCACAAGCCAGGGAGAATACCGTTTAACATTCCTGCGAGAGAGCGAAACAAGTAGTGTAACGACAAGTCCATCTGGCGATGAAGCACCATCAACAATAGCCTATGACGAGACTGTCATCTGGTATGTGGATGACACCAGTTATGAGACACTCGTCGATTTCGTTGGCGAAGAAGGCGATGTTGTGACGATTGCTATGAATGCGCGAAGCGGCAACCTGGACCCTCTCTTGCAGCTGCTTGGCCCCGATGGTGAGGTTCTAGCGGAAAACGATGACGAGACCGCTGGTGGCACGCGTAACGCCTTTATCCCTGGATACAGGCTCCTGAGCGACGGTACATATACCATTGTCGCAACGCGATATCGTGGCGCAGCTGGCGCTAGCTTTGGTGAGTTCGATTTAACCTTGCGGCGTCGCTAGTCACTCTCATACCTGGTTTCGTCCGACAAAACGATACCCAACGCCATACTCATTATGTATGTATGTCGGGTTCTTCGCATCGGGCTCAATCTTGCGGCGCAAATGCGATACGTATATCCGCGGATAATGATGTTCGCTTGTATATTCAGATCCCCAAACCGTTTCCAGAAGACGCTGGAAACTCAGCACAGTATCGGGATTACGCACAAAAGTCGCGAGCAGTTTGAATTCGGTGGGTGTCAGGCGAATTTCTTCACCGTTGATACTAACCCGACGTAAATGCAGATCTACATTGAGATAACCGTCATCAAATTGCGTAATCGCATCCACCTCTTCTGACAAGCGCGCACGTCGCAGCAACGCCTTTATCCGAGCGTGAAACTCGATTTTACCTAGCGGTTTGAGCATGTATTCATCTGCGCCGCGATTCAAACCCTCTGCAATATCACGTTCACTGATGGCGTGCGCAGTCATCATCAAAACGGGCACATTTGATATCTCGCGGATGCGTTCACAGACCGTCAAGCCATCCATCATGGGCAAAGCCACATCAAGGACGACCAGATCATGACGGCCACTCTGGAACATCCGAAGACCTTCCAAACCATTGTTGGTTACTGTTACATCAAAATCATGCCGTTGAAGATCAAGCTGCAATAAACGCGCCAGTTCGCGATCATCTTCAATAATGAGGACGCGAGACTTCTGTGACATTGATCGTACCTTTGTCGGGATATGCAACATATTTGACAACAGTTTACCATCAACCAAAAGACAAGCGAAATATCCCCTCTGTTCTCCAAACCAGTCGTTGACAGTTTGAAGCGCTGCTTCTGGAAGGTGGGCAGTGGTTGTGCTATCCTTCTGACGACTAATCCACGCGCAACGGATGAGCGCTGTGCCCTATCGCACGAGTGGGGAACGCCGCAGTAAAGTACAGGTCGGCTCTTCGATGTGGGGCGGCCTGCCTCCAACCCCCATCCCGGAACGTTTGCTTGACGGCATACCGGGATTCCTGGCCTGGTTCGCCCTGCTATTCAGTGTAGCGAGCGCTGTTGCGTTTCCCCGCACACTACTTCTAATCGCGGCGCTTGTCGGTTTGTACTCAGCGCTGCGCTTTGCATTAGCCGGCATTGCGAACATACACGGTCTGAGGCTCATCCGAGACTGGGAAAAGACAGACTGGCATCAAAAATACATCAACGAACGTGAAGATAATTCCTTGGCTTGGGAAGACGTCCACCATGTTGTCATCATACCCGCCTATAAGGAACCTGAAACTGTACTGAGACGTACCCTGGATGGGCTGAAGGCACAATATGAAGCTTGTAAACGCATGACCATCGTGCTCGCTATGGAAGCGGCGGAAACAGGAGCGATAGAAAAAGCTGAGACACTCATTGCAGACTATAGGGCTTATTTCGCTCACGCCTTCTTTACAGTTCATCCTCGTGGGCTTCCTGGAGAGATGCAATGTAAGTCGGCTAATGAAGCCTGGGCTGGTCGATGGATCAAGCGTAAGCTCATTGACGAGCTTGGCTACAACATCGATCATATCTGCGTTACAACAATGGATGCCGACACCCGATGGCATCCGCATCACTTCTATACCTTAACGAGTCTGTTCGCCCTTCATCCGAATCGCTACGAACGGTTCTGGCAGGCACCGATCCGCTATCACGGCAATATCTGGGACATCAATCCACTTCTGCGCATCGTCAATGCCTACGCCACAGCATTGGAACTCGCCTACCTTGCTGCGCCCTGGTGGCGGGCAATGCCTATGTCATCCTATTCACTCAGCCTGAGGTTACTTGACCAATGTGACTATTGGGACGGAGACGTCATAGCTGATGAGTGGCATATGTACATCAAGGCCTATTTCGCCAGGGATGGCGCTATTAAGCTGGAACCCGTGATGCTGCCATTTATGGCTGATGCAACCGTCGGAGATACGGTGATTGCTGAACTAAGGAATCGATATCAGCAGACACTTCGACATGCATGGGGCAGCAAAGAAATGGGATACATGATTGCAAAGATGATTGACAATCCCCAAGTCCCCTTCTTGCCGTCTCTGCTTCTCCTTATCCGAATCTCGCATGATATTCTATTAGCCGGTGCGGGCTGGATAATCCTGACAGTTGGGTCACAGCTACCAGTGCTTTTACACCCGCAGATTGCCCCGATTGACATCAGCACTGTCCTTCGTACGCCAAGACAAGGACTTGAGGAAGCCCTTACCAACATTCTCATCGAACCAACATGGATTATTCTAATAATCGCAGGTCTGCTCGTGGTCGTGCTAGGGATTGTTTTCTGGTATCAGGATGTTATCGTCCGTCCACCTCGTACCCATCGGATGACACTGAAAGAGGGGTTTTGGACACTCCTGAGTTTTCCTTTGTTACCATTACTTACTCTTGTGGTGGTTGCGATCCCTACCATTCAAGCCCAAACACGTCTTTTGCTGGGCATTCCACTCCAGTTCAGGGTGACACGCAAAGTTTGAAGGACACCCTTCAAACCTTCGTATTGAAAGCTACAATATAAGTAGTTAACTAGCGTTGGGAAGCGCATAATTTTCGTGCGTCGGGAGACGCAGTGTAGAAAGCGAAACCAAGAATGACTGAAGAACGGTTACAGAAGATCCTGGCTCGGGCGGATATTGGATCACGCCGTGCTTGTGAGCAAATCATTGGACAGGGTCGTGTAACGGTAAATGGGAAAGTTGCGACAATTGGCGATAAGGCAGATCCGCAGCGTGACACCATTGCCGTTGATGGACAGGTCATAAAGCTCTCTGATTTCGAAAAGAGATATATCGTATTTCATAAACCTGCTCACGTCTTGTCAACTAATCGCGCACCTGAAGATGATACACGCGCAACAATACGTGACCTGATCCCTGTAGAAGGACACTGGTTTACAATCGGACGTCTGGACGCATCGAGTGAAGGTCTTTTGGTGTTGACGAATGATGGTGAACTGACTCATAAGCTGTCACACCCGAGCTTTGAGCATACAAAGACTTACAAAGTCACTGTGAGCGGCCACCCCAATGACGAAACACTTGAGAAATGGGAGCGCGGTCTCTGGCTTGATGATAGTCGTACCGCACCCTGTTTCATCAAAGTCCTGGAGCATAATCAGAATACAACTGTTCTTCGTATCGTAATGATCGAAGGACGCAAACGGCAGATTCGTCGTATTGCTGCAATGCTAGGACACCCAGTCAAACGACTGGTACGTACCCATATAGGCCAGTTGGGTCTAGGTACTCTGAAGAAAGGCGCATGGTACGAGCTGCAGGAGGAAGAAGTCGACGCAATGAAACTGCCGGCTGAAGAGGTTGTCTACATCCGGCGCAAGGGCCGAAAAGCAAGGCCACCACGTAAGCCGGTTACGAGCGACTCTGCGCGTGCCAGGCCTTCATCGCGCAGACCTAACAGCGCCCGCAAATCACCAATTTCGCGCAAGCCATCGAATAATCCCAGATCATCTCGAAAAGATCATTAGCAACACGATGTCGTGCAGAAGAGGTCACGAGGCATGAGCAGCACTACCGCTTTTGAAGACTTCATCGCGCGTCAGTCTGTATATGATCGACGGCGTCGGGTGTTGCACCGCGTTTTGCGTGCAATTGGTTTTCGCCTGTGTCGCATCGAGGTATCCGGGCTGGAACATATTCCAGAGTCCGGCCCGACTATTCTCATGATGAATCATATCTCGTTTATAGATCCGATTGTCTTTACGGCAGTTGTTCCCAACAGATATGTGATCAGTATGGCTAAGGCCGAAGCCTATGACCAATGGATTATCCGCGCTGCGATCAACTTGTGGGGTAACTATGTCATAAGGCGTGGTGAAGTAGATCGCACAGCGCTCAGCCAGTCCATCCAGTTACTTGAAAGCGGGCAGATGGTGCTGATTGCCCCTGAAGGAACGCGGAATCCGGATGGGCTTGGTGCCCCTAAAGATGGCGTGGCCTACATCGCGCAACGTTCAAACGCTGTGGTACTGCCAGCCGCCATATTGGGCGCTCAGGACTGGTCAATACGTCTACGTCGACTTCAACGCGCATATGCACGTGTGGTATTCGGACGTCCATTCCAGTTCGTCATACCGGAAGGACAACGACTGAACAAAGCCGTGCGTAACAGTATGATGCGAGAAGCAATGTACCAGATCGCGCGGCTCATTCCGGATGACCAGGCGCATCAACGTGGACTATACCGGGACCTGGACCAGGCAACAACTGGCCATCTCAAATTTGTCTAACCCATCACCAAATGGCTTAACTTGCCGTACCAACCCGATAACATAACGGTTTTGTTTACCAACCGTTATGCAAATTGTGCTACACTGGAACGCGGTAAGGACAGTTCTCGAAAGCAAAGTGAGGAGGAACCAAATCGCACAAATCGGAGAGTTCAGAAGCGCCTGAGCCATACCAACGGCTGACGAGGTGGCGGTTCCTGAGTGCTAACCCGTATGGCATTGTCTAGTTTATAGATGCTAAACGGGGAAAATCGAGTTTTCGGCGGATGCCGCCCTGGGTACGTTCCACGATCCTGACTAAACTCTCCAGCAAAAAGCTATCGACCAAAACCATACAGAAACGTATGGCACAAATCGTTGGCACGTGGACACATCCTCAACGTATCTACAGTATCAATAACGCTTCGTGTCGGTCACTACACCACCAGTAGACTGATACACGTACGTTTACGTCTGGGAGGTAAGTCAGATGTGTGGAATTGTTGGCTACGTCGGCGCACGTGATGCAACACCGATAATCCTTGATGGGCTATCTCGACTTGAGTATCGTGGATATGACTCGGCAGGTATCGCAACCTTAGAAAATGGCAAGGTCGCCATTAGGCGAGACGTCGGAAAACTCCACAATCTACGCAATCGGATCGCTGCGCAGCCGCTCATGGGTCAGATTGGCATAGGCCATACTCGCTGGGCAACACACGGTCAGCCTGCAGAACACAATGCGCATCCGCATGTAAGCATGAACCGTGACTTTGTTGTGGTACATAATGGCATTGTCGAAAACTACCTTGAACTTCACACCCAACTCAGTCGCCAAGGCATTGAGTTCTCTTCAGAAACCGATACAGAAGTTATCGTCCAATTAATACAGCAGCTCGCAGACGAGGGGCTTGATGATGTCACAGAAATCACACGTAGAGCTGCACAACGCTTGAAGGGAGCTCATGCTATCGTAGTTCTGAGCCGCCGTCAGCCAGATCGTTTGGTCGCAGTGCGGATTGGCAATGCTGGTGGCATCGCACTGGGCATTGGCCAGGAAGAGATGTACATCGCATCTGACATAGCGGCGATTCTGGAGCACACACGGAACATGGTTTTTCTCGAAAATCGCCAGATAGCAACAATTATGAGGAGCCACTACTTTATCCAAACGCTGGATTGCGTACAGATCAATGCTGAAGTCCACCAAATCCCCTATGACCCGATCAGCGCGGTCAAAGGAGAATACAAGCACTTCATGCAGAAAGAGATATATGAGCAGCCACAGGCTGTAACAGATACCATACGCGGTCGCGTCGACTTCGAGCACATGCGCATTAATTTACCGACACTAAAATGCGATTCTCAGAAGGTACAGTCATTGCAAAGACTCGTCACCGTGGCTTGTGGTACCAGTTACTATAGTGGGCTGGTTGGCAAGTTTTATATTGAGACACTGGCACGACTCGTCGTAGAGGTCGATTACGCCAGCGAGTATCGGTATCGTAACCCAATCCTATCGCCCGAGACCGCTGTTCTGGCAATAACCCAGAGTGGTGAAACAGTCGACACACTCGCCGCTATTGAAGAAGCCCGCGAAAAAAATGCTACCATCTGGAGTATTGTCAACACGATAGGCAGCCAGGCGATGCGTATCAGTGATGGTCACATCGCAATGCATGCAGGCCCAGAGATTGGAGTTGCATCGACAAAAGCTTTCACTACAAGTATGGTAGATCAGTATATCCTTGCATTGTTCCTCGGCCAGGAACGAGGAGTACTTACCAAAGAAGAACTAGAGCATTACATACGTGATCTGGGTATGCTGCCTGATCTCCTTGGACGTGCACTTGAAACCGACGAGCAACTTCAAAATCTGGCTCAGTTGCTTTACCACTATACAGACTTCTTATATCTGGGTCGCGGCATCAATTATCCGATTGCGCTGGAAGGTGCACTAAAGCTGAAAGAGATCAGCTACATTCATGCAGAGGGCTACCCTGCCGGAGAGATGAAACACGGTCCGATCGCCTTAATCGATGAGCAGATGCCAGTACTTGCTCTTGCTCCGCAGGACCATCTGTACGACAAAATGGTAAGTCAGATCGAACAGGCACGGGCACGGGGTGGCATTGTAATCGCTCTGGCTACAGAAGGTGACCATTATCTATCAGACAAGGCCGATCATGTTATTTTCGTACCCAAAGCACCCAGATTACTAGCACCCATTGTGAATGTCATCCCGCTGCAGTTGTTTGCATATCACGTTGCAGCACTGCGTGGCGCAGATGTTGATCAACCCAGAAATCTGGCCAAGAGCGTGACAGTCGAATAGCCATTGGTAGAGTTACGCAACGCTATCTTGACCCATACTGCTATGCCTCATATAATACGAGGGTTCTGTACGACAGACTCAGAAGAAACCAAGGAGCTGCCCTCATGGGTCCACTGCCCAAACGTAAAGTGAGCAAATCGCGCCGCAATCGCCGCCGCGCCCATGACGCGCTCACACTCAATCACCTTGTTGCTTGCGAGACATGTGGTGAATACAAAGTGTCGCACCGTGTTTGCCCGAAATGTGGGACCTACGCAGGCAAGGACGTCGTCTCCATCGAGGAAGACTAAGTCCTGTACGGTAGTCATCTGTAACTTCGCACAAACTCGAAAATCGTGCTAATATGAGCGCGATTTTTTCGTTAATGCTGTTGTTCTAGTTTATTCCCTATGATCGCACCTGAGGGTAGTTTATGGCATTGGATTGGCAGACTGTAGCCTTCGTCTTCCCTGGACAAGGATCTCAAGTCGTGGGTATGGGCGCTGACTTCTACCAGCACTACGCCACCGCTAGGGAAGTCTTCTCCCAAGCCGATGAAATCCTGAACATGCCACTCTCAAACATGATGTTTGAAGGACCCGAAGAAACGCTCAACGATACTGCCAATACACAACCTGCGATCTTCATATGTAGCATCGCAATTCTCCGAGTTGTGCAGGAATTGCTCTCGAATCCGCAGCCTGCAGCAGTAGCAGGGCATAGTCTGGGTGAGTTGACGGCCCTGACGGCTGCTGAAGCTCTGAGTTTTGAGGATGGATTACGACTTGTACAGACGCGCGGGCGGTTGATGAAACAGGCCGGTGAACAGCATCCAGGCGCCATGGCAGCGATTCTTGGTCTGGATTCTGGTACGGTCCGGGATATCTGTGCCAAAGTCAGCAAGCAAACAGGGCAACCTGTTGTGCTGGCGAATGATAATTGCCCTGGTCAAATTGTCATCTCAGGAGACAGTGTCGCATTGGCACAGGCTGTAAAGGCAGCAGAATCAGCCGGCGCACGCCGCGTGATAGAGTTAGCAGTGAGTGTGGCTACACATTCACCCCTGATGCATCCGGCAGAAGCCGGATTTAAGCGTGCTGTGGAGACAACACCATTTGAGATTCCGCGCATGCCTGTTTATGCTAATCTGTCGGCGCAACCTCTGACCAGTATTGCTGGCATCTACGCCGAATTAGAAGGACAGCTAACGGGTGCCGTACTTTGGACAGAACTAGTCCAAAACATGATTCGTACAGGCATTCGAACCTTCATAGAAATCGGCCCGGGTGATGTATTGACAGGCCTGATAAAGCGCATTGATCGTTCTGTTGAACGTGTAAACATAAATACAGCACCTGCCCTTCAAACCTTCAGCAGTACCGAATAAAACATAAACTTTTCGTACATAAGCTGAAAAGTTGATAAATCTGAACGCCAGTTTGCTACACGGTGGATTGTACGCGCTGCTGGCAAATGTTAAGATACTTGAGAAAGTGTCCGTCGGACATTTTGAAGCTCGCAATCGCCGATAATTTTTCTGTAAATTCAGACTGTGTATTTACTCACCAAGTCATTTGTGAGGAGAATCCGTATGAAAGTGCGCTATTCGCGCTTGTTCCTGATCTTTACTGTAATAATGGCAATGGGCCTAGCGGCATGTGCCACCGGTGAAGCCGCGCCAACGCCAACCACAGAACCGGCACCGACCGAAGTCATCGAGGAGCCGACTGAAGAACCAACCGAGGAGCCGACTGAGGAAGCTACCGAAGAACCAACCGAGGAGCCGACTGAGGAAGCCACCGAAGAAGCCACCGAAGAAGAAGATGGTGTCACGGCGCAAACTACAGAACAAACACAGGAAGCGTCCAATACTGTTGTTGATATCGCCCTGGCCAACGAAGACTTCTCCACCCTCGTCGCCGCCGTCCAGGCTGCTGGCCTCACCGCTACCCTCAACGACGAAGGCCCATTCACCGTCTTCGCACCCACCAACGACGCCTTCGATGCCGCCCTCGACGCCCTCGGCCTTACCGCCGATGAACTCCTGGCCGACACCGAAACTCTCACACGCATCCTCACCTACCACGTCGTCAGCGGACAACTGCTTGCCGAAGATGTCGTCGCCGCCGTTGAAGGTGCTGATGGCACCGCCACCGTCGATACCCTCCTCGAAGGTGCCAGCCTCGCGGTTACCCTCGGCGAAGATGGCCCCGTCATCAATGACACCGCCAATGTGATCACCACCGACATCACCGCCTCCAATGGCGTCATCCACGTCATCGACGCCGTCCTGCTGCCACCCGCTGAAGAACCCGCAGCCACTGAACAGGCTACCGAAGAAGCTACTGAAGAAGCCACTGAAGAGGCTACCGAAGAAGCTACCGAAGAAGCTGCAGCCACTGAAGAACCCGCTGAAGAAATGGTCGTTGGTGAAGAAACCACCTTCGAAGGAGACTTCTCCTTCAACTACACTGATGACTGGGCCCTCCAGCAAGGCACTGACGTCGTCCGTCTCACCCAGGGTGACGCCGTCATCCTCGTCAGCGGACCCGAAAACTATGCCAACGTCATTGGCACGGTGCCCTTCGAGTCTGAAGCCGATGAATTCGCCTTCTTCCTCGATCGCAGCGGCTACACCGTCGGCGATCCCGTCGACACCGATGCTCTCGCCGCTTTCGAAGTCAGCCTGCCCCGCCGCAACCAATCCGGCACCGCACGCCTGCTCGACCTCGAAAACGATCGTAAAGGCGCCGTCATCGCCCTCAGTGGTGGCCAAACCGACACCAGCATGATCGTCGATACCGTCACCAGCACCATCAACTACCCGCCCAACATCGTTGATATCGCCCTGGCCAACGAAGACTTCTCCACCCTCGTCGCCGCCGTCCAGGCCGCTGACCTCACCGATACCCTCAGCGGCGAAGGCCCCTTCACCGTCTTCGCACCCACCAACGACGCCTTCGATGCCGCCCTCGACGCCCTCGGCCTCACCGCCGATGAACTCCTGGCCGACACCGAAACTCTCACACGCATCCTCACCTACCACGTCGTCAGCGGACAACTGCTTGCCGAAGATGTCGTCGCCGCCGTCGAAGGTGCTGATGGCACCGCCACCGTCGATACCCTCCTCGAAGGCGCCAGCCTCGCGGTCACCCTCGGCGATGATGGCCCCGTCATCAATGACACCGCCAATGTAGTCACCACCGACATCACCGCCTCCAATGGCGTCATCCACGTCATTGACGCCGTCCTGCTGCCACCCGCTGAAGAACCCGCAGCCACCGAAGAAGCTACGGAAGAAGCCACTGAAGAGGCTACCGAAGAAGCCACCGAAGAGACTGAAACAGGGGCTGAACCAACGGGAACGATCGTTGACGTAGCCGTTGCGAACCCAGATTTCAGCACATTGGTTGCAGCGGTTATTGCTGCAGACTTGGCAGAAACACTTGGTGGTGAAGGACCCTTTACGGTCTTCGCGCCAACCAACGAAGCTTTTGCCGCAGCGTTGGAAGATCTGGGCTTGACGCTCGAAGAACTTACTGGCGACACGGAAACCCTGACTCGCATTCTGAGCTACCACGTCGTCAGCGGCGAGCTCCTCGCTGAGGATGTTGTCGCCGCCGTCGAAAGTGCTGATGGCACCGCCACCGTCGACACCCTCCTCGAAGGTGCCAGCCTTGAGGTCACTCTCGGTGATGATGGCCCCGTCATCAATGGCACCGCCAATGTTGTCGCCACAGACGTCATGGCAACAAATGGCATCATCCACGTGATCGATGCGGTACTGTTGCCTCCGGCTGACGAATAAGCTAGAGCAACCACTATTCTTAAGACCGCAGGTCCTGTGACCTGCGGTTTTTCGTCCAAACACACTCCATAATTGCGGAAGACATTAATCACTTTTTCAGCATCATACGTCATACTCGTCCAGACGTAATTGTGATAACAATCTTAATCACATATCTTTGGGAGCGATCTATATGCGCAGATTTGCAATTTTTCTTCTGAGCGCCGCCCTGATGTTGCTGGCAATCATGCCCGCTTCAGCCCAGGACGGAACGATTGTTGACGTCGCTGCTGGCAACGAAGACTTCAGCACGCTTGTTGCCGCAGTTCAGGCTGCCAATCTGGTAGAAACACTGAGCAGTGAAGGTCCATTCACCGTTTTTGCTCCAACCGATGAAGCGTTCGCTGCTGCCCTGGACGCACTTGGGATTACAGCGGAAGACCTTCTGTCTAACACCGACCTCCTTACACAGATTCTCGTCTACCATGTCGTCAGCGGTGAACTGATGGCAGCTGACGTTGTCGGTGCTATCGAAGCCAGTGGTGGTCGTGCTAAGGTTCCGACGCTTATGATGGCCAGCGAAATGTCGGCTGCACTGCTGGATGTAACCGTCGGTGAAGCCGGCCCTGTGATCAATGGCAACGTCAACGTTGTCGCCACCGATGTTGAAGCCAGCAATGGCGTAATCCATGTGATTGACGGTGTACTTCTGCCGCTTTCAGTCGAAGCGCAGCTGCTGGATGGTCCTGAAGTCGTGATCGCACCAGATGATCCGATCCGCCTTGGCTTCGGCGCGGCACTTACAGGCGAGGGACTTTCGGCTTTCGGTATCGACATCAACCGTGGTGTGGAACTCGCCCTTGAAGATCGTCCAGCGCTGGCATTTGGCGAAGCTGTTTTCCCGGTTGAGCTCGATGTCCAGGACGACCTATGCAATCCTGAAGGCGGACAAACTGTCGCCAACCGCTTCGTGGCGGACAACAGCATCGTGGCTGTCATTGGCCCGATGTGCTCATCGGGCGCTAGTGCCGCTGCTCCGATCTTTGATGCGGCCGGTTACAGCAACGTGAGTGCAAGTGCGACTGCAGGCAGCCTGACCAAATCCGGTTTCACCTCCTTCAACCGCACCGTCCCCACCGATGACTCACAGGGATTGGCTGCAGCCGACATCATGTACAACGTTCTTGGTGCACGCAATGTCGCCTTCATCGATGATGGCTCCACTTACGGCGCTGGGCTGGTTGATGTGGTGAGCGCCACTTTCGAAGCTCTCGGTGGTACTGTTGCTATTCGCGATGCAGTAACCGTCGGTGAAGTTGACTTCCGCGCTCTGCTGGAAGACGTCGCAGCCGCTGAACCCGACCTGATCTACTTCGCAGGGTTCAATGCGGAAGCCGCACGTCTGGTTGAACAGCGGTTAGATGTTGGTCTTGAAGACGTACCGTTCATGGGTGCAGACGGCATTTTCGGCCCAGAACTGGTCGACTTAGCGGGTGATGCATCCGAAGGTGTTTATGCCACGCGTCCGATCCCAGCGAGCAGCGAAGAACTGGACACGTTCGCTCAGCGCTATGTGGATACCTACGGCGAAGAACCGCCCTCAGCGTTCAATACAAACGCCTATGATGCGACTAACCTGATCCTGAATGCGATCCAAGAAGTCGGATATCTGGATGCAGACGGCAATCTCGTGATTGACCGTGAAGCACTGAACAAGGCCATCCGTCGCGCAGCCTTCGCAGGTTTGACGGGCTCGATCAACTGCTCACTAGATGGTGAATGCTCCAGCGCCGAGATTGGCTTCTATCAGGTCCAGGACGGCGCATACACCCAGATCGATTAAGTCCTGCGTATCGGGCTGTGGCTGTCGCCAAATTGCTCGAATTACGGTAAAACAGGCGGGGATAGACTTTGGTCTATCCCTGTCTTTCGTTATCAGGCAATCATCCTTAACGAAAACCTTCATACAGTAGTCTGTGATTCCAGCGAAGGCATCTTCCACAAAGGTACACTCAAGCCACTGCAAGGGAAACTCTTATGGTCGATACCGCTAAAGCCCGTCCCATCGGCGCCAGAGTTCTAAGCGTCCTGGGCGCATTCAGGCGTAACCCCCTATGGTTAGTGGGACTTGGATTTCTTATGCTTATCATCTGGTCTGCTGCTCAGAATATTGCAGCAGGCGGATACGCGCTAGACACTTTCATCAGCCAGCTCATTATTGGATTAGCACAGGGTAGCATTTACGCCTTAATTGCGCTGGGCTACACGCTGGTTTACGGCATTCTGTTCATGATTAACTTCGCGCATGGCGAAGTGTTTATGGCTGGCGCCTACATCGGTTTTTTCGCGATATATGCGATGGATGAATCTGGTTTCCTAGGCGACTACACAGTGATAGCGATCCTGCTGACAATGCTTGTGAGCGTCATAGCAGCGGTGATCGTCGGCTACCTCCTGGAACGAATCGCTTATCGACCATTACGCAACGCGCCCAGGCTGGTGCCGTTGATCACGGCGATTGGCGCTTCGATTACGTTGCAACAGTTGTTTTTACGCCTGTTTGGAAGCAGCCCGCGCAGTTATCCACGGATTAACCTGTTCGTGGGACAGGGAATCTGGGGATGTGAAGAAGTCGACGGAACGACGGTTTGTGAAGGCATCGATTTAATTAGCGGCAGCTATGATGTCGTAATCCTCAATGAAGAAATCCGTATTCGTCCATTCTTCTTCATTGTGCTTTTCGTCTCGTTGATTCTGATGGCGATGTTGTGGACTTTCATCCAGAGAACGAAAACTGGCAAGGCCATGCGCGCCGTTGCCGAAGACAAAGCAACTGCATCACTGATGGGCATTAACGTCGACCGTACGATCGTAATCACGTTCATCCTGGGTGCGGCACTGGCGGGTGCTGGCGCCGTCTTATTCGCTCTCTACAATCGGCAGGTTACACCCTTTATGGGATTCCTGCCAGGCATCAAAGCCTTTACCGCCGCAGTGCTCGGGGGAATTGGCAACGTACCTGGTGCGATGTTCGGAGGGCTGTTTTTGGGAGTAGCAGAATCCGTACTTCCATCCATGATCGGCCTACCCAATCAACTTAAGGATGTTGTCGCATTTGGGTTGCTGATTATATTCATGATCTTCCGCCCGACAGGTATCTTTGGCGAAGTCCTGTCAGAGAAGAAAGCGTAGCTCATGAATACGACCGATCATGGTACGTTGAGAATACTTGGCAAAAACACGTTGCGCTACAGCCTATACGCTGCGGTAATCGTCATCATTCTGACACTCAGCGGAATATTCAGCATCTTTGCCGGGCGCGAAGTCATTGCGGGCCGAATTACCCTGGACACAGTGACTCTTATCGCCATGGCAGTCAGCACAGGAATCGTAGTCGCACTACCGCTTCGTGAGTGGAACACGCTTGCGAAGATTTTTAACGCAGCTGTTGGCGGCCTTGTTGTCGGGTTGAGCGTCGCTTTTGTCATACTTCTTGAGACACTCATCCCGCAGCAAGACTTAATCTTCGTATTCAGCAACTACCGACCATTGATTGGGAGTCGCGTAGCCTTTGGCGTTGGTGCTGAACAAATCGGAACAGGCATTTTGGCTCTCATAAGTTTCAGCACTTTGATGGGAGCGCTTGGTGGGCTGCTGATGCGTTTACCCGCTCGTGGCCAGCAGATGATTCTAAGTGGCTTGGCCGGTATGGCCATCATAGGTTTGATGGAGAATCAGATCCGCAACATCATTACCCCTGCTGATGCACTGGCGATCATTCTGTCGCTCATAGGTGGATACGCGATAGCCCAGCGCTTTAAGGTGAGCAGTATCGGGCTGCGATTACTCAGTGGCTTTTTGCCAGGCTTAGGAGTAGGAATACTAGCTGCGTTCCTGGTCAGCAGCGGCCCACTGCAGTCTGATAGTTTCTGGCGTTTTGGTGGTGATGAACCAGTGATACTCGGATTGGCGGACACGCCCCTTCTATTTTTGCCAGTTCTGTTCGGCATAGTCGGATCAGTTGGTGCGTTATTGACTATGGCACCAATATTGGCTCATAACGGGCTTTGGTTCGTTGTTGTCATTACAGCGCTCCTCGCAGTATTGAACACACAGCAGCGCATGAACGACTTCATGGCAGTTACCACATTTGTTACTCTGGCCGTGGCAGTGTGGTTTATACCGCAACTCGGAAAACAATCCGGAGCGAGATACAGTTCAGTTTCGGGACAGGAACGCGGCATGATCAACGGGCTTTCCAGCCTGACAGGGCTTGCCCTGATGCTTGTTGCTCCCATATTCCTGGGACAGTACATCACAAATGTGCTGGATCTGGTCATGCTGTACATCATCATGGGTATTGGTCTTAATGTGATGGTTGGTTATGCGGGGCTTCTGGACCTGGGCTATGTGGCGTCATTTGCGATAGGGGCCTATACATCAGCAATCTTGACCACACCAAGCGTCATCACAACAGGGTGTATTGTCGAGGGCATCGAACAATTCCGCTACGCAGAGATGTGTGTTGGTATTGCTGAGAATTGGCAGGGGTTTGGCCTGCTGACTTTCTGGCAGGCATGGCCCATCGCGGTTATTGTTAGCGCTCTAACGGGTATGGCATTGGGTATACCCGTGCTACGGCTAAGAGGCGATTATCTGGCGATTGTGACTCTCGGATTCGGTGAAATGACGCGAGTCCTGACCCGTGCACAGATTACGGAACCTCTCCTTGGCGCTGCACAGGGTATCACGCCCGTCCCATTTCCAGTCATTGACCTGACAGGTGTCAATGAGAATTGGTTCTTTGAAATGAGCAATGCCAGCAGCATCTATTATCTGTATGTTTTCAGCGTGTTGCTCGCAGCATTCGTAGTCTGGCGACTTGCCGGCTCACGCCTCGGTCGCGCGTGGCGCGCAATGAAGGCAGATGAGGATGTAGCACAAGCAATGGGTGTTCCGCTGGTACGGACGAAGCTTATGGCGTTCGGGATCAGCTCGGCATTTGCAGGTCTAGGTGGCGCTATTTTCGCCGCACAATTGCGTGGGATCTTCCCCGACAGCTTCACCCTTCTCGTGTCGATCAATGTACTCAGCCTCATCATTATCGGCGGACTGGGCTCTATCCCCGGCGTGATTCTAGGGGCGTTTATCCTCGTCGGTCTACCGGAAGTGCTCCGAGAATTACAGGATTATCGCCTCCTGGTGTTCGGCGTCTTGTTGGTTATTGCGATGCTTCTCAAACCTGATGGTCTGGTACCTCCACCTGTCAGGAGATTATCGGAACGTATACGGTCGCCAGAAAAATCGACACCGACCGGCGTACAGGTAACAAAAGGAGCCAGTTAGATGAGCGATTTCATTCTCAATGTGAGCGACCTCGTAAAGCGCTTTGGCGGGCTCACTGCTGTCCGTCACGTAAATCTGGACATCCCTCGTGGTGCAATTGCTAGCCTGATCGGACCAAATGGCGCAGGCAAGACAACGTTCTTCAACTGTGTAACAGGCTTCTACAAACCCGAAGAGGGTTCCATTCGCTTTCAGGGACAGGAAATCGCTAGGCTGAGCACAGACCAGATTGCACGGCGCGGGATTGCGCGTACATATCAGAATATCCGATTGTTCGGTGATATGACTGCGTTAGAGAATGTGCTTGTTGGTATGCACAGCCGACTTAACGCGGGTGTATGGCGTGCGATCCTGGGGCTGGATCGTGGGGAGGAACGGCGTGCCATTGAACGCGGAATGGAATTGCTGGATTATGTCGGCTTACCGGACCAGGCTGATTGGCTCGCCGCAAATCTCCCCTACGGCATGCAACGGCGTCTGGAGATAGCTCGTGCCCTGGCAAGTGATCCAAGCCTGCTCTTACTTGACGAACCGACAGCCGGCATGAATCCCATCGAAACCGACAAGATGATGGGTTTCATTCGCAGGATGCGTGACGAACTGGGTCTAACGATCTTCTTGATCGAACATGACATGAAACTCGTCATGACGATTTCGGACCAGGTAAGTGTGATGGATTATGGCGAGAAAATCGCTCAAGGCACGCCCAAACAGGTTCAAAGCAATCAGCGCGTGATTGAAGCCTACCTTGGCACTGAAATTGAAACGTCTCTTGCTGAGGAGCGTGGGGCATGAATCTGCTGGATGTGAACGATATACACACATATTATGGGAAAATTCACGCGCTCAAGGGGATTTCGATAAAAGTTCAGGCAGGAGAAATCGTTACACTCATTGGCGGTAACGGTGCAGGCAAAACCACAACACTTAACACGATTTGTGGAATAACTCCAGCAACAGAGGGACAGATCATTCTGGAAAACCAGGAGATTACACACCTCAAAGCGCATGACATCGTCAAGAAAGGCATTGTTCAATCCCCTGAAGGAAGAAAAGTATTCACTCGCCTGACTGTCCGTGAAAACCTGGAAATGGGAGCGTTCAGCCGAAAAGACAGTGAAATCGGCAAGGACATGACCAACGTCTTTGAGCGTTTTCCACGGCTGAAGGAGCGCCAGCACCAGTTAGCCGGTACGATGTCAGGTGGTGAGCAGCAAATGCTCGCAATCGGCAGAGCGTTGATGGCTCGTCCCAGAATTCTTCTGCTGGACGAGCCGAGTATGGGGCTAGCGCCTTTGCTTGTGAAGCAGATTTTCGATGTCGTGGAATACCTGAACCACGAGAGCGGCACAACGATCCTTCTCGTTGAGCAGAACGCTCGTATGGCCTTAGACGTCGCACATCGGGGTTATGTGTTGCAGTCCGGACGAATCACACATGAAGGTAGTTCAAAATCGCTACGCAACGATCCAGCGGTCATTGAAGCATACCTCGGTGGCTGACAGAGCAAGGGCGCAGAAATCTCCTGCGCCCCATTCGACAAGCTATTTCAGAAGCGAGTTCAGACCTGACATCATCTGACTAAATGCAGCTTCTGTGCGTTCCGGTGGCAAGGCATAGCTAAAACGCACCCAGTCAGCGCCTGCATCACTAAAGAACGTGCCCGGTACAACCGCCACGCCCTGTTCCTCAGCCAGATACTGCCCGAGAGCAATGCTATCTTCGTAACCTGCCGCTTCGATATATCGGCGTAAATTGATGAAGGCGTAGTAACCGTCCCCCATCACAAAGGGCAGATCTGTCTTTTCAAGATGCGAACGCAGAATCTTTCGGCTGGCACGACAAGGTTCGATCGTGTTACTGGCTGCCTGACCAAAACCCGTTTCATACGCTGCAATGGCGACTGCCTGTGCGTAAAAACTCGGGATTACTCCATGTGATGCCTGACTGCTGATGAACTTGATAACCTTTTCATCAGCAAGCAAATGAGCACTACGGATATTCGATGCGCCCATACTTTTTGTGATACCATCCAGTATTATCAGTTTGGCACGCTCTTGGGGCGAAAACGCAGCAAGCAGTGCGTTGAGATCACTCGGCTGATCGTCTGTAAGCCAGTGATAAATCCAATCATACAGCACGTAGGGTATGCCAGCTTCAATAGCAGTCTTTCCAAGCATAATCTGCTCTTCGATAGGCATCGTACGACCAGTCGGATTGTCTGGTGAGGTAATAACGATGCCGGCAATTTCGCGACCGTCTTGTCTAGCGGTATCGACACACGCACGAATGCCCTCTGGTGTGTAGCGCCAACCCTCTTCCGGGTGACCTGGAGCACGCATGACGTTGAGGCCAACGCCATAAGGCCCCCAGTTGTAGCTGATCCAAGGTACGCGGCTAACAACAACCAGATCTCCCAGTCGGCCTGTACCTAAGAAAGCCATTGCCTGATATGCTTTGTTGAGCGCATCGCGACCGCCCTGGCAGAAAATTACGTTCGCGGTTCCCCAACCTGTATCGCTATTAAGCTTCCAGTAGTTCTCGACAGCCACCTTGCGGAAAAGCTCAGTGCCGAAAGGTTTGTCATACCCTGTTCCATGCTCAATCTGAAGCTCCAAGGCCCGTTCCAGTATTTCCGGCGATACACCCTGAAGGCTTGCACCCCCATCGCCTTGTGATGCATCGTAGACTTCTACTGCCCCACTACCCATTTTCGCCTTGTATTTGTCCAGCGCTGTCTTGATCGTAAACATCCGCGAGGGCGGAATTGGCGTCATACTGCTGGGATGATCACTCACGGGAATCAGCTGCGGCGTTTCTACCGCATATTCTGGACGATCGAGATCTGTCGTAGGCGTACCCAAAGCGGTTCCTCCTGCAATAAAAAAGCCCCGTTCATCGGGGCGTTGGTCACATGATTACAAGCCAGCCAGCACAACCCCGAGCGTTATTGACTCCGGCGAGTGTTGATATTGGTATCGGTAGTTACAGAAATCATTGGGTTGGCCTTTTAAGTCGGCTGATTACCTTTGTTGAATATGGTTGGAATTGTGACACGCTCGCAGATACCTGTCAACGGGACAAGCCGCCACAAAACACGCCACATCACTTGTGCAAGGTGCTAAAATCACGGCTCTTACGCTATACTGGCCGCTGAAAATGCCATGTACGAGAGGCAAGCAAATGTACGAATTCATTAAAACACAGATTCGTGACCAAATCTTTGAAATCATCCTGAATCGCGAGGATAAGCGCAATGCAATTCACTGGCCGATGATGCAAGAAATCGACCAGGCTGTAAACGAAGCCGAACGCGCGTTTCTCGAGGGAAAGGCGCGTATTCTGTTTATTCGTGCAGAGGGCCGAGCTTTCTCATCCGGTATAGATCTTGTGAGTTTCATTGAAGATGGTAACCCACTTGGTCCCCAATGGCGTGAAAACCTGTTTCCAACAACGTTCTTCATGCAAAACGTGATGAACAAGATTGAAGACAGCTCTCTTCCTAGCTTCTGCATCATGCACGGCTACTGCCTTGGCCTGGGTATGGAGCTTGCCCTTGCGTGCGACTTCCGCATCATTGCTGAACGCACCAAATTCGCACTGCCAGAAACGCGGCTCGGCATTATCCCAGATGTTGGTGGTACGACACGACTGCTAAGGCTTGTAGGACCATCAAGAGCGAAAGAAATAATCATGACCGGGGGTAACGTGGATCTCAATGACGCACTTCAATGGGGTCTGGTCAACTACGTTGTTCCTAGAGATGAGTTACTCGCCAAAGCCGAAGCCGTCGCAAAAGAAATCATGCTCAGTGCACCGCTGGCAGTCAGCTATGCGAAACGAACAATCAACGATATGCTCGACGATCGTGGAAATCTAAAAATCGAAGCATGGGCGCAATCTCACCTTATACGCACTGAGGATTTCTTCAACGGGGTAAATGCAATGATCACAAAAAATTACCCTGTTGAATGGAAGGGTAAATAGGCGCGGTAGTCTTAACCACCCATGAGCACGCAGAAGACAACTACAGAATCAAATCCGGCCGACGGGCTGAATTTCAGCCGCATCGTACCGATATTTGTATTGGTGTTTGTCGATGTTCTCGGCCTTACGGTCATATTGCCTTTGTTGCATCTGTATGCAGCAGCCTATGGCGCAACACCTTTGGAGATCGGGTTGGTTGCCGCTGCGTTTCCCATAGCGCAACTGATCGGCGTGCCGGTGATGGGAGCGTTGTCAGATCGATACGGCCGCAAACCCCTTCTGCTAATCAGCCAGGTAACAACCTGTCTTAGCTTTATCATCTTAGCAGCATCAAACTCACTAGCAATGGTACTTGCCAGCCGCATCATTGATGGACTCTTTGGCGCGAATCTTGCAACAGCACAAGCCGCCCTCAGCGATATCACTGATGGTCGCAACAGGGCGCAGGGGTTGGGATTAACTGGAGCCGCATTCGGGCTAGGCTTTATCTTTGGCCCCTTGATAGCCGTTCTCGCTCTTGAACTGACAGATTCGCTCGCGATGCCTGCCCTATCAGCGGCAGTCTACTCTTTTATCTCCATTTTGCTGACGATTTTTGTGTTCAAGGAGACCCTACCTGCTGAGCGGCGTGGTACACAGCAGCAGACAGGGTTAAGCCCCAATAAATTGTTCCGACTTATGACAAACCCTCAGATTAGCGTGTTGCTTATCCTGATGTTCGCGCAGCAGCTGATCTTCTTCGGATTTGAGAGTCTGATGGGGCTGTTTACTCTCAGTCGACTGGGCCTTCTTGGTCAAGCGAATGCACTCTTCTTCTTGCTTATTGGTATCATTCTGGTGATGGTGCAGGTACGTTTCATAGGCAAATGGGTACGTCAATATGGCGAGAGGAAGATGGTGCGCGCCGCGTTAGGGCTCTTGGCAGTTGGGCTGCTTATGACCGCAACAACACCGGAGCAACCTCAACCTTTTTATGTCAGCACGATCGTTGAATATGATCTGGCACAGCAAGCACCCAGTGGCACCGAGGCAATTCTTGGTGAGATAGGTGTCATGCTACCCGAGGATGGCAACAACGGTTTAGGCGGGATTCTTTGGTTCGGAATTGCGCTGATCCCGCTTTCTGTCGGCGCTGGATTAATCCGCCCGCTATTGAACACACTCATGACAAGACGGGTCGACTCCCAAGGGTATGGAGCAGTGCTCGGCATAAGTGCGGCATTTGTAAGTGCCGCGAACGCGGTAGCACCACTCCTCGGAGGATTTATGTTCCAGCGTTTTGATCCGAGCACGCCTTTCCTGGTCGGTGGACTACTCATGACCGGACTCACGCTTTTGAGCTTCTTTGTTATCCGCCCGGGCCAGGAAGAAAATACGACCTAAATGGCTCTAAATGGAGAATCAATCGCCGACAGGTTCAGAGATAGGGTTCGCATATGATCGGACCCAGCCTGATGACTCTGCCTTCACAATAGCTGCGAGGCTATCAATCCAATCAGATGCGTCATTGAGGCATGGAGCGAGACGGAAGCCCTGTGGGTCGCCTCCAGCCTCTTCCCATTGCTCTAATCCCTCATTTCCAAGCTCATCAATCGTCTCAAGGCAATCTGCCACAAAACCTGGAGAGAAGATGAGAAGATTCTGAATGCCTTCATGCGCTGATTTCTCGATCATTTCGTCCGTCGCTGGTCCCAGCCATTTTTCCGGGCCAAACTGTGATTGATAAGTCATCAGCCACTGATCGGGCTCGAGATTTAGACGCTTCGCGAGTAATTCTGCCGTTATCTTGCACTGTTGAGGATAGGGATCGCCGGTCTCTGCGTATCGCTTTGGTATACCATGAAAACTGAAAAGAACGCGATCAGGACGACGTCCCCAGGAGTCAATCGTCGCTTGAACCCGATTGGCCATCGCGTTGATGTAGCCTTCGTTATCATAGTAGGCAGGTACGAACCTGAGGGTCGGGATGGCGCGTTTACGCTCATTGAAGAGTGGGCAACGTCGTCCCGCTGCGCCTGTGTACGCTGCATCATACACAGACGCTGTCGTCGTGCTGGAGTATTGTGGGTACATGGGCACAACAATGATACGATCGACGCCTTCGGCCTGAAGATGGCGAATAGCCCCTTTAAGACTAGGCTCACCGTATGTCATGCCTACTATGACCTTAAAGCCATCCCCCAAACGCTTCTGAAGCTCTTCCGCCTGCCGCTGTGTGTATACAAGCAGGGGCGATCCTTCATCAGTCCATATACGTTCATAAAGCTTCGCAGACTTGCGAGGACGAACGCGCAGAATAATGCCCCGCAATAATGGCTGCCAGATAAACGGACTGTAATCGATCACCCGCATATCAGACAAAAACTGACGCAGATACGGACGCAAAGCACGCGCAGTTGGCGCTTCGGGTGTACCAAGTTGTCCGAGAACAATACCAATAGGCTGGTTTTCAGCGGAAGGCTGCATTGAACGCCCCTAACAATATCGTCGCATACTGAGTGAAATACAGGATTAACCTAGGTAAACGGTATTTGAAGTCATCGTAATTCTAGACACAAATCTGCAAAATTCTGCACATTCTTTGTGTAGATCTACGGTTTCACTAAGATTTTAGGAGTTTTGTCACGTTTCTTCAATGATGGTCTTCAGATTGACCTATCGGGTCGATAGAGAATGTCACCAGCCTGCACAAGGTAATCTTGCTTGGGTAATTTAGCATAATAGCCGCGCCGTCCATTATCAAGAAATCGCAGTGTGTCCTTGAGATCTGCTGTAGATGAATCATGTCCGTGACAAAATTGACTAAATTCCACACACGGTGCCGCCGGCGTGACGTCACTCAGCACCACTTCCTGGCCTGTGCGCGTCCGGATTATGAGGAGGTCTGTCAGCGGATCATCAAGATACTGCTGATTCATCTTGAAAATAATGTTCTCTGCCGCCACCCCATCAGCGATATGTGATCCGAATCGCTGACGCATAGCTACATAGTGATGCAAAAAGCCGAATGACAAGCTGTTGTTACCACGGTAACGGCTATTTGGATGCTCACTGTGGTGTACATCCGTGTAAGTCTCCCCCTGTTCTGTAACGCCCTCGATACCTTTAGGTGATAGATACAGCTGTTTGACGCGGAGCAAAGGATCAGTCCGGTAAACTCGTTGTTTGTTTATCAAGGTCTTCATAGGTTCTCGTTGTATCTGTACAAAAACTATGACTCCAACTTCAACCATTTCGTTATCTCCGCACTACTTAGGCTGCACGATTTATCGTATGAGGACTCTAACAATAATGCCTGATCATTACTTTAAGAATGCTTGAAAAGTGGTGCTTGATGATTTAACATCACAGAAATACGCGACTGAACCTTTGCGGGAGTACATCGCTTGGCTATCAATACCTACCGCATTGAAGTTTTTCCCATTGTCTCCAGCAATAACACACAAAACAAATGGGTAAAAACTGCCCATCAACTCAACGTGCCAGAACTCACGGGCTGCCTTGCTGCCCGTGTTTTCTTTTTACAGGGCACTCTCGCCGATACTGATGCAAGAAAGATCGCACAAGAGCTGCTGACCGATCCTGTGACAGAGCGTTACATCCTTGGTAGTGAAACGCCACCAGAAGCCTGCCACACGGTCGATGTCGCTTTACACCCTGGGGTTACCGATCCACAAGCAGAGAGCCTTTTGCAGGCAGCACATCGTCTTGGAATCGAGGCATTGGAGCGCGCTGCTACAGGCACACGCTTTGTGCTTTATGGCGATCTAAGCCATGCACAGGTCCAACTGCTATCTGAGCGAATGTTTTCAAACCCTGTTATTGAGGACTACTGCATCAACACACCTATCACACCACCATTCGTCGTAACAGTTCCCGGTGATGGTTATGTAGAGACGATACCTTTGCGTGATGCCAGCGACGAGGAACTCCTGAACATAAGCAAATTACGGCGGTTGTCGCTCGATCTATCCGAAATGCATGCAATCCAAACTTATTATCAGCAAGAACAACGTGACCCCTCTGACGTAGAGCTGGAAACGCTGGCCCAGACATGGAGCGAGCACTGTGTACATAAAACCTTCAAGGCGCTCATCGACTTCACCGGCCCAGACGGCACCACCACCACGATTGATGGCATCCTAAATACCTATATTCGTGCAGCCACCGAAAAAGTCGATAAACCGTGGGTGGTGAGCGCTTTCGTCGATAACGCCGGTATCATTCGATTTGATGAGCAATTTGATATCGCATTTAAGGTTGAAACACACAATCATCCTTCTGCCTTAGAACCATTCGGAGGTGCAAACACAGGTGTTGGCGGTGTTGTCAGGGACGTCCTGGGCGTGAGCGCGCGACCCATCGCGAATACAGACGTCCTCTGTTTTGGCCCTCAGGACCTTCCTGAAGAGAAGCTCCTGCCCGGCCTGCTGCATCCTCGCCGCATACAGTCCGGCGTTGTGCACGGCATCGAAGACTATGGCAACAAAATGGGCATTCCCACAGTCAACGGTGCTGTATTATATGGCGAAGGCTATGTCGCAAATCCTCTGGTATTCTGCGGCTGTTTGGGCATCCTCCCTCGTGGCTCACATCGTACGGAAGCGCAGGCAGGCGACCTGATTGTTGTTCTTGGAGGCCGGACCGGTCGTGACGGTTTACGTGGTGCGACATTCAGCAGTATGGAGATGGATACGAGCACGAGCGATATCGCCAGCGTAAGTGTTCAAATTGGACATCCCATTAACGAAAAGCAATTGCAAGAAGTCATCATCCGCGCCAGAGATGCCATGCTGTACAGCGCAATAACCGATTGCGGTGCCGGTGGTTTATCATCAGCGGTCGGGGAAATGGGAGAGAAGATTGGTGCTGTTGTTGAGCTCAGTCAAGTCCCCTTAAAGTATGCCGGTCTGAGACCATGGGAGATCTGGCTGAGTGAAGCGCAGGAACGTATGGTCATGGCGGTCCCCCTGCACAATTGGGAAACTTTAGAAGCCATCGCCAGAGACCACAATGTCGAAGCAACCATCATCGGCAGTTTTGAGCCTACTAACAACCTGACACTGACATATAACGGGAAAATAGTCGGCAGCCTGAGCATGCAATTTCTGCACGATGGTATACCCCAGCGCCAATTGAAAGCCACCTGGAAACTAAATTTAAACGAAATCTCCGTAACGCCTTCAGAGCACAAGAGCGTTCGCAACACGCTTCTGGAATTGCTGGCACATCCGAACATTCGCAGCAAGGATTCAATCATCCGTCGTTACGATCATGAAGTACAGGGTGGTACGGTCATCAAGCCTCTCATTGGCAGCGATGGTGTAGGACACAATAATGGCGCGGTGCTTGTGCCGATTGATACACGTCATCATACAGAACCGGATGGTACGCTCCGCGGAATTGCGTTAAGTGCGGGGATTTGTCCTCAATACGGAGACGATCCTTACGCAATGGCCTGGGCAGCCATTGACGAAGCCTTCCGTAACCTTGTCGCTATCGGTGCAGACCCGGATCAAGTGGCCCTGCTCGACAATTTCTGCTGGGGAAATCCAAACTTGCCCGATCGGCTTGGTACCCTGGTGCTTGCAGCTCAAGGTTGCCATGATGCCGCTGTGACTTACAATGCACCTTACATAAGCGGCAAGGACAGCCTGAATAACGAGTATGCGGATGCCGATGGCAAACGACATGCCATACCGGGGACGCTCCTCATCAGTGCAGTCGGTATAGTACCTGATGTGCGCAAGTCAGTGACATCAGATCTCAAAAAGGCTGGCAATCGACTCTATGTCGTTGGCGGACCGACAAAGGATGAGTTTGGCGGGAGCCACTATAACCTTGTCAACAGGTTGACAGGCGGAAAGCTGCCACAACCTAATCCACAAGCATTACAAATCATGAGGACGCTGCATCAGGCGATCCGCGAAGGCTGCGTCATTGCGTGCCATGACATCAGTGAAGGTGGACTCGCTGTCGCGCTTGCGGAAATGTGTATTGGTGGCAAACTGGGTGCGGAACTGATTGACCAGGATTCTCAGTCGATGGATACCGCGTCTGCTGATATTAGACAGCGAAAGATGCTATTCTCTGAGAGCCTAAGCCGCTTCATTGTTGAGGTCCCCCCTGAGAAGGCAAATGCTTTTGAGGAGCTATTGACCGGTGTTCCCCATGGCTATGTGGGAGATGTCATGGCCAAGCAGGTTTTGAAGCTTCCCGGGTTCGGTTCTCCAGATTTAGAAATAGAGATTCCACTACCAGATATGGAGAGTGCATGGCGAAGCTCATCTTCGACAACCTCGCCACCAATGCCACCAACGTCCCAACGCCGTGACTGGATGGATCAGACGGCACAGATGCACCGTATGAATCCCACTTCCGGCATCAAGCGCGTCTGTATTCTGCACGCCATCGGAACTAACCGCGATCACGATGCTGCGCTGGCTTGTGAGCTCGCAGGCGGCAAGCCTGAAATCGTCACCCTGAATCAGTTGATGGCAGGCGAGCGCAATCTGAGTGACTATCACATGCTCGTTATTCCAGGCGGCTTCAGCTATGGTGATGATCTGGGTGCAGGTCAGCTGTGGGCTCAAGTCTTAAAGCATGATCTGCGTGACGCACTTGAGCGGTTTGTTGTCGATGGCAGACCCGTTCTCGGAATTTGTAATGGGTTTCAAACATTGGTGAAGGCTGGCCTACTGCCTGATGCAGATTTCACAACAGGATCCGAACGCAAGGTTACCCTGACATACAATGAATCCGGGCAGTTCGAGTGTCGCTGGGTCTATTTGAAGAAACACCCAAACAGCCTCAGCTTGTTTACTGCTGAGATGCACGAACTGGTTCATTGCCCGGCAGCTCATGGCGAGGGTCGCGTTGTCGCCAGAGACGCAGCAACGCTGGAGAAACTCTGGCATAATGGACAGGTTGCATTGACCTATGTTGACAGCAATGGCGACGCCGTGGGTTATCCAGGCAACCCGAACGGTAGCGATTGGGGAATCGCCGGTTTGACGAACGGTCAGGGCAACGTCATGGGATTGATGCCACATCCAGAGAATCACATATTCCCATGGCAACATCCTCAATACCACAGAGGAAACAGTGGCCAACTCGGTCTGATATTGTTCCAAAATGGCCTGAAGTTCGCTTAGGAGGAAGCCTGATGCTCTCCCCTGAAATACTCACGGCCGCGATTCCTCAGGCAATCCGCAGCATAAATGTCACTGGCTGGGGCCCTAAGACGAGCGGCAAGGTGCGCGAAACCTATCAACGTGGAAACCACCGGTTGCTGATAGCGACTGATCGTATATCAGCATTCGACCGTATCCTCGGAGTTATACCCTACCGAGGCCAGGTCCTGAACCAGCTAAGCGTCTGGTGGTTCGAGCAAACAAACAAGATTGTCCGGAATCATCTGATTTCCTCACCCGATCCAAACGTCACTCTGGCGTATGATGCACAGACAATCCCTATAGAAATGATCGTCCGTGGGTATATCACGGGTGTTACATCCACGTCTCTCTGGACCCTTTATCAAAAGGGTGAGCGACAACCCTATGGTATTGAACTGCCCGACGGTCTCCAAAAGAACGATCCACTCCCAAAAGCCATTGTGACACCTACCACAAAGTCGTCTGACGGGGGCCACGATCTTCCTCTCACTCCTGATGCAATATTGCGCGAGAGAATTGTATCGCCAGAACTATGGCAACAGATGGAAAAGGCTGCACTTGCGTTGTTCTCGCACGGGCAGAAGGTTGCACAGAATGCAGGCTTAATCCTCGTTGATACCAAATACGAGTTTGGTCTGATTGATGGCGAACTGGCAGTCATTGACGAAATACACACACCAGATTCCAGCCGTTATTGGACCCAGGAAAGCTACAAGCGTGGACAACCGGAGGACTACAGCAAGGAGTATCTTCGCAACTGGTTCAAGCAGATGGGTTATACTGGCGAAGGTACACCGCCACCGCTCACACCGCAACTAGCCGTCGAAGTCGCCACCCGCTACATTCACGTGTACGAGAGCCTGACAAGTTCAGTTTTTGAACCGGCAGAATCACCGGCTGAGGCGCGCATTCTCGATAACATAGCGAATATGGAGCTGCTGTAAAAGACCATGAACGATCGCATTACCCTTTACGATCCCGTGGAAGACAAACCCCGCGAAGAATGTGGGGTCTTCGGCGTCTACGCGCCAGGACGTGACGTCGCACGTATTACCTTCTTTGGGCTGTATGCCCTGCAGCATCGCGGTCAGGAAGCTGCCGGTATTGTGAGCAGTGATGGCATCCGAGCATATCAACATAAAGGCCAGGGATTGGTTGCTCAGGTCTTCAACGAGGACAATCTGTCACCGCTTAAGGGCCATCTGGCCATTGGGCACACACGCTATTCAACGACAGGTGGGGTGCATATGAGAAATGTACAGCCCTACCTGATAGAAACTCTCTATGGGCCGCTAGCAGTCGCACACAATGGCAATCTGACAAACGCGTTGACACTTCGCCAACTGCTTTTGAGTCGGGGCGTTGGGCTATATTCAACCAGTGATACCGAGATGATGACCCAGATTCTGGGCGCACCGCTTGAAGTCTGGGAAAGTGAAGGTATATCAGCCGAAACAGAGCAGAATGACCCGTGGATTGGGCGAATTCGCGCTATGATGCAAATGGTTGATGGCGCCTATTCTCTCGCCATCCTGACGCACAATGCGCTTTATGCCGTGCGTGATCCGCATGGGCTGCGTCCACTGAGCCTGGGCAAACTCGCGGAGGGCTATGTCATCGCATCTGAAACGTGCGCTCTCAGCACCATCGGAGCGGAGACCGTGCGCTACGTGAAGCCTGGCGAAATCATCCGTATTGATGAGAACGGTGTACATAGTTTCGAGGGACTTCCTGCCAAAAAGCGTGCGCTCTGTGTTTTCGAGTATGTATACTTCGCTCGTCCAGATTCTTTGCTCGATGGACAGGTCATCCATAAAGTTAGGCACCGTATGGGTATGAAACTCGCCGAAGAGGCGCCTGCAGAGGCAGACTTAGTCATTGGTGTCCCTGATAGCGCTACACCTGCCGCAATCGGTTATAGTCTCCAAAGTGGCATACCATACCATGAAGGCTTGACAAAGAACCGCTACATTGGCCGGACTTTCATCCAACCTGATGACAGCCTGCGGAAGCTGCGTGTGGGGCTTAAATACAACGCATTAACTTCAAACTTAGAAGGCAAACGTGTCGTAATGGTTGATGATAGCATCGTTCGTGGCAATACGATCGGACCACTTGTACAACTACTCCGTGACGGCGGGGCAAGCGAAGTGCATGTGCGGGTATCATCACCGCCTGTTAAACACCCATGTTTCATGGGAGTCGATATGGCGACCTATAAGGAACTGATTGCCGCCAACATGGACGTGGAGAGTATTCGTCAGAAAATCGGGGCCGATAGTCTGGACTATCTTAGTCTGCCCGGCATGCTGGCTTCAATCTCACAAGCCGTCGGGTTTGAGAATAGCTATTGTACAGCCTGCTTTAGTGGCAACTACCCCATCGAAATTCCGGACTGGTTGTTCGAAACCGAACGCGACAAATACTTATTCGAAAGCATGTGGGGATAGCTACCAGATGTCGAAGGTACTCGTTATTGGCAGTGGCGGCCGCGAACATGCCTTAGCTTGGAAGTTATCACAGTCACCAAGAGTATCGCGCGTGTATGCGGCTCCAGGCAACGGCGGCACTTCAAACAATGTACCTATATCTTCTGACGACTTTGATAGCTTAATACGCTTCGTGCGTGAGCAGGACATCGGCTTGACCGTTGTTGGCCCGGAAGCCCCGCTCGCTGCTGGAATTGTGGATGAATTTCAGCGTAACGATCTCAGGATATTCGGACCAAGCAGAGCTGCTGCCCAGCTTGAAGCCAGTAAAGCCTTCGCCAAAGACCTGATGACCGAACTAGGCATCCCGACCGCGAGTTACTTCACTACCGATGATCGTGCTGAAGCACACAAGTTTCTGAATGATCATCGGGGCCCCGTTGTTGTAAAAGCATCAGGTCTGGCAGCCGGCAAGGGTGTGGTCATTTGCGACAACCACGAAGAAGCACGCATCGCCATCGACCAGATAATGGTTGATCGAGCCTTTGGCGGTGCTGGCGACATTGTAGTGATTGAGGAGCGTTTAGAAGGCACAGAGTTCAGCTTGCTTGCATTCAGCGATGGGAAAACCGTGCAACCTATGGTAGTCGCCCGAGATCATAAGCGCGCACTCGACGGTGACCGGGGTTTGAACACAGGTGGTATGGGAGCAATAGCACCTGATCCAGATGTAAGCCAACAAGACATTACCTTTGTCGTACAGCAAGTTCTGGAGCCTGTGATTGAAGGCTTGACCAGGATGGGAACACCCTACAAAGGCGTGCTATACGCAGGTCTGATGAAAACACGGCATGGCATTAAGGTTTTGGAATTCAACTGTCGGTTTGGTGACCCAGAAGCTCAGGCAATCTTGCCATTATTGCAATCAGATCTTTACGAGGTACTGCAAGATTGCATCGACGGTAAGCTACCAAAAGAAAGCCTAGAATGGCATCCTCTCCAGAGCGCGACAGTAGTTATTGCCGCAGGAGGTTATCCGGGGACGTATTCCAAAGGGGATCCGATTGTGGGTCTGAACAGACTCCCAGATGATACACTCGTGTTCCATGCAGGAACTCGGGTGAACGGTGGTCAGCTTGTTACTAATGGCGGCCGTGTACTCGCGGTTACGGCGGTTGAAGCAGATTTGGCCACCGCAATTAGCAAAGTCTATGCTGGGATTGAACAAATCACATTTCAGGGAATGCATTATCGCACGGACATTGGACGCAAAGGAGGAAAAGGCTCATGAGCGACACCAATCATTATGCGGAGGCTGGCGTCAATATCGATTCCGGTCACCAAGCCGTCCAACTTATGCGCGACATCGTCCGCTCAACATACACACCACAAGTTCTGTCTGATGTAGGCAGCTTCGGTGGATTGTATAGTCTTTCGTCAATACGGACGATGACTGATCCAGTATTGGTCGCATCGACAGACGGCGTTGGCACCAAGACGAAAGTCGCAGCACGCTTGAACCGCTGGCATACGATCGGCACCGATCTGGTTAATCACTGCGTTAACGATATTCTGGTACAAGGGGCACAGCCCTTGTTTTTCCTTGATTACGTAGCGAGCGACCAACTCAATCCACATCAGATCGCCGATGTTGTGAGCGGCATGGTGACCGCATGTCGAGCCAACGGATGCGCCCTCCTGGGTGGAGAAACAGCTGAAATGCCGGGTGTATACATGCCAGGAGAAATCGATATCGTTGGAACGATTGTCGGCATCGTGGATCGTTCACAAATTATAGATGGCAGCCGTATACAGGTTGGCGACGCCATCCTCGGCTTACCTTCGAGTGGGCTGCATACCAACGGCTATTCTCTCGCCCGTAAAGTACTGGATGACCTGGACTGGGAAGCCCCATCTGAACACCTGGGGACAACAATCGGCGATGCGCTGCTGGCCGTCCACAATGGTTACTATCATGCTGTCGGTCTTTTGCATGACGCCGGCGTAGACATTCGTGGATTGGCACACATTACCGGTGGCGGCATACCGGACAATCTACCTCGAATTCTCCGCGAAGGGACAGCTGCCCATATCGACACTGGAACATGGATCTCACCTCCCATCTTTAAGCTTATACAGGATAAAGGTGACATCCCTACCGAAGAAATGTACCGTGTGTTCAATATGGGGCTTGGTATGCTCATCGTCATTCCGGAGAAGCATGTGTCCCTGGCGCAGTCTACACTCAGCGACGCCTGGCATGTCGGGATGATCTCGGTCGGTGACCGCCAGGTGGAGATTCGCTGATGCGATTGGTTGTGCTGATATCAGGCAATGGCAGCAATCTGCAGGCAATCATTGACGCAATCGAATGCAATTTACTGCATGCTGAAATTATCCTCGTAGTCAGCAATAAACCAGATGCTTTTGGGTTAGTTCGCGCGCAGCAGGCAGGGATAGAAACGCTTGTCTTGCCACTTAGGCCCTATCGCCTAAGTGGTAAAAGCCGCGAAACATACGATGAAGATCTGGCAGCGACCATTTTACCGTTCAACCCGGACCTGATCGTGCTGGCTGGATGGATGCACATATTAAGTCCGGCTTTTCTCGATGTTTTTCCTGGCAAGGTGATAAACCTACACCCTGCGCTACCCGGAAAATTCCCCGGAAAGCAGGCAATTGAACGTGCATACGCTGCCTATCAGCGGGATGAGATTACCCATAGCGGAGTTATGGTCCATTACGTCATCCCTGAGGTTGATGCGGGCCAGGTCATCTTTAGGGCAGAGGTCGAAATCTTCCCAGATGACACATTGGCAGCATTTGAAGCGCGTATGCACAACACTGAGCATCACGTTCTTATTCAAGCCATCAAGCTACTCGGCAGTGGTTCATGAAGGTACTTCGGGAACGTCTTGCTAAGGCGCTAAATTCCGAGATACGCACAATCAAAGCGCTACATGGAGGCATGATTGGTCAGGTCTACCACGCCAAGCTACGAGATGATCGCAGCGTTGTAGCCAAGGTTGCTAAATCAGCGACTGCGCAGCTAGACATTGAGGGCCGCATGTTGCTTTATCTGGCGGAATACAGCAGTTTGCCCGTGCCAGAAGTCATCATAAATGAACCAGATTTTCTTATAATGTCTTTCATTCCAGGCAGCAGCAACCTGAATGCCGATGTGCAGAAAGACGCCGCCCATCACCTTGCGGCGCTGCACAGTGTGCGGACGTCGCAATTCGGCTTTGCTTTTGAAACGCTTATCGGCGGTTTGCACCAACCAAACCCTAATTATGACCGCTGGATTGACTTCTTCAGGGATCAAAGGTTACTGTACATGGCCAGAGTCGCTCATGAAGCTGGGCAGCTTGATGGAGACTTGCGCTCTCGTATCGAGCGATTTGCAGAGCGACTCGAAAGCTACCTCACTGAGCCACCAGCACCCTCGTTAGTCCACGGCGATATGTGGACAACCAACATCCTGGCTCAGGACGGGCGAATTACAGGTTTTCTCGATCCTGCTATTTATTATGGTCATCCCGAAATCGAACTGGCCTTCAGCACGCTATTCAACACTTTTGGTCCGCCGTTTTTCGACCTTTACAGCCAGCTACAACCCATTGAAGACGGCTTTTTTGAGGTTCGTCGGAACATCTACAATCTTTATCCGCTGTTGGTACATGTGCGCCTGTTTGGTAGCAGCTATAGTACATCTGTGAGTCGGATTCTGTCACAATTCGGTGCTTAGATTAATCTCCAGTAGCGTAGCGAGCACGCCTTGTTTTTCGCCTTGGTATTGGATCGTGCATGAAAATGAGAAGAACGACGGTCGCCAATACGCCACCAACTACGGAAACAGAAAACGTCGCGCCAAAACCAACTGTATCCGCCAACCAGCCTCCTAAGACAGGCCCCAGGAGGGTAACAGGAGCTGTGAGGGTGTTGCTCAGACCAATGTAGAATGGACGATCCGTATCATCACCAAATTCGACAGTGATCGCAATGATGCTTGTCCACTGAACACCGTTGACCACCCCTGCTAGTGCGAAAACCAGGTAAAACCAGTTCAACTCTGGTGCCCAAACCGCCAACGCAGCACTGAGCGCCATAATCATGTTTCCGAACATGAGAACAACACGATGTCCAAAACGATCACCGAGAGAGCCAGCAATAGGAGCCGTGATCGTCTGTGTCAATCCAAATATGCCTGTCAGGACGCCAGCAACTTCGGGAGTCATTTCAAATTGGCGCGTGGCATAAATCGTGAAAAACGCGAGTGCCATTTGCGCGATCTGTGACAACATGCGTGCGAGAATAAAATATCGAAAGTTCGCGTCACTGCGCAATAATCTCCATGACGTCTGCCAGAAGTCTGAGCGAACGCGCACACCAGATTCAATTGCGGTGGCTTCGCGCACCTTTTCACGCGTTGCTGTCAAGAATGCGAAAGACACACCCATAGACACAGCAGCGAAGAAGAAACAGGCAGCGAAATTATACGGAGATGGGAGTAGACCAAGCAGCAATCCGGCGACAATTGCCCCGATGCTCATCATCAGATTTGCCGCCGCGGACTGTAAGCCAAAGAATGTTCCTCGAGTGCGTATCGGCACTATCTTACTGATCATGCTCTGCCACGCTGTTGCCGTAAAGCCGCCACCAAATGATTGCCAAACAACCATCAGGATAATCAACACAAGCGCTAGATCAGGGCTCAAGCTACCCACCAACAACGCAACCAGTGCCAGCCCTAGAAAGGGCCAGCGCTCGTGGAAAGTCATGTATAGAACCATTGGCCGATAAAGGGGCAGCCGTGATACGCGTGCTGCCGTAAGCACTTGTGGGAGCTGCCACCCAATGGTGTGGACAGTCGCTACTAAACCGATCAACAATGTAGAGTCGGTCAGCGTTGCCAGAAACAACGGAATAATCGTAACATAGGAAGCAAGACCTAGCCCCAATCCAAAAAAGGCTCCATCCATGATGTTGACCAAGAAGTTATGTCGCAGGTTTTGATCCGCAATCGGGGAATCGGCCTGATGCATCCAGCAGCACTCCTGGTGAAAGACGAGAAGCCGATGCCACGCTAGGCACCGGCCACAAGCGGTATCATTCTACAACATGAATGCGAAGATAAGATTTAAATGCCGGATAAGCGATTTCGAACTTCTGTTAAGTTGAATTCAGATAGGTGGCGATCTTCTCCAACAGCCTTGGAAAGTTGACCGGTTTAGTTTCGTAGTCGTCACAGCCAGCTGCGAGACTACGCTCGCGATCGCCGGTTACAGCATGCGCCGTCAACGCAATAATAGGAATTCTCGAAAGCGAAGGATTTGATTTAATGCGTCGTGCAGCTTCCCAGCCATCCATAACAGGCAGACTCAGGTCCATGAGGATGAGGTCAGGCTGTAGCGCAGACGCCACATCGCAGGCCTGAGCACCATCCGTGGCAGTGATAACTGAAAATCCGCGTTTCTCTAAACGACGGGAAAGCATATCAAGGTTCATCTCATTGTCTTCTACCAATAGAACGGTCTTCATTCCCCAGACAACACCCTAATCATCTGAATCGAATTCGAAATCCTCAAACCTGTCACAGCACTACGATCGCCTGAAACGCTCAATGATTAGCTGCCTGACTTGTGACAACAGAGTGTCGCGATCATACGCTTGCTTATACATGACCTCTGCAACGTAACCTCGCAAAAACTGCCTCTCCTCTGCAGAAAGGTCCTTTGCAGTCAAAACCAGAATAGGTATATCGCGCCAGTGCGGTACCTGTTTCATCGCCTCAATGAACTCAAATCCATCCATTTCTGGAAGCATCAGATCCAGTAAGATGACGTCAGGCAACTCAGTAGCCAAAAGGTCAAGCGCCATCTGTCCATTGTCAGCCAGTACAGTGTCCCAATGATTCTGTTGCAGCGTGCGCGCCAAAACGTCTCGGGTATCTACATCATCTTCGACAATCAACACACGTCCAGGAGCCAAGACATCAGTTTGCCCAGTATTCGCACGAAAACGATTGAGTAGTGTCAGCAATCGCTGACGATCGACAGGTTTGGTGAGGTAATCCGTTGCCCCCAAAGCAAATCCACGACGCCGATCATCGACCATTGTGACCATGATAACCGGTATTTCAGCAAGCACGGGATCAGCCTTGAGTTCTCCCAGCACTGTCCAACCATCCATTCCTCCCATCATTACATCCAAGGTAATGACGTCAGGTCTCAGTGAATGTGCGAGGCTCAAGCCGTCCTGGCCATTGGTCGCAGTGTGGACCTCGAATCTTTCACGCTCCAAGACACGTGTGATAAGGTCTCTCACGTTTGCATCGTCGTCAATAACAAGAATACGCCCACCATCAACACTGACTACTCGCACCTCATCAGTAATCCGGCGTGCTTCCGATAATGCCAGCGCTTCTTCTTCGTCTCGTGGAACAGCTTGAGCTGGTACAATGATCGTGAACGTGGTCCCTACACCCGGTGAGGAATCCACCGTAATATCACCTCCCATCATCTGACAGAAGCGTCGGCTAATGGTGAGCCCCAATCCAGTACCGCCAAAGCGCCGGGTCGTTGATGCGTCAGCCTGGGTAAACTCCTTGAATACTTCCAGCATCTGCTCATCCGTCATGCCTATACCGGTATCACTGACGGCGAAATGGATCCATTCCTGCGAAGCAACATCTAACTGACGCGTCACCGAAATTCTCACTTCCCCACCGTTTGTAAATTTGGCAGCATTGCTCAGCAGGTTAAGCAATGATTGACGCAGCTTCGCCATATCAGCAGTCATCACTCCAAATCCGTCAGGCACTTCGACGATTAGTTCGTTCGCATTACGCGCCATCAGAGGCTTTACCGTTGTGACCACATCCTGAATGAGCAGATTAATGTCGACTGGTTCCAACAGGAGTTCCATACGACCGGCTTCGACTTTGCTTAGATCAAGGATACTGTTGATCAGTTCCAGCAGATGATGACCCGCATGCTGGATCTTGTTCAAATCCTCTACAAGATCAGAATGTCCCATCGCATCAGCATCTTCAACCAGCATTTCACTGTACCCTATGATCGCGTTCAGGGGCGTGCGCAACTCGTGACTCATATTCGCGAGAAACACACTTTTGGCACGATTTGCGCCTTCTGCGGATTCCTTTGCGCTTTGGAGTTCATATTCGGCTCGTTTGCGCTGCGAAATGTCACGTGCAAAGCAGGTCACGCCAGTGATATGACCCTGCAGGTCATAAATAGGGTTGTAGTAAATCTCCAGGTCCAGCGATTCTGCTATTGTTTCGACATGCTGTTCCACAACAAAACGTTGGCCATCCAATGCCATGTTGTAATGATCCAGAGCGGAGGTACGCAGTTCTGGTGGAACAAGCTCAATAATAAGTGCACCTTTTTGCAAATCAGCGCTATACCATGTCCTGAAACCTCTTGCGGCACTGCTGTTGAAGATCACAACGCGGTATTGATGGTCAATAGACCAGATAAGATCCGTTGTGTTTTCAATCAATGCTGATAGATTTGCTTCATTGCGCGACAGAGCTTCTTGCGCACGTTCACGCGCCATAACTTCATCCTGAGCCTCGCGGTAGAGGCGAGCTGCGTCTATAGCGACTGAAGCTAACTCTGATAGTGGCTCAAGCAGATCAATATCACTCTCATCGAACTGGCGACCTTCTTCTGCATGGGCCAGGCCCAGAATGCCAATAATGCCCTCCGCATGGCGCAATGGAAGCGCTATCGCGGCACGCAATGCATTGAACTCCGGATGAGGCATACGCCCAGGCCAAGCGGCATAGTCATTGACTATAAGGGCTTCTCCACGTCGCCATGCCGTGCCAACTAGGCCGTATCCGCTTTCGATCTGCTCGAAGAGGTAACCTGCAATGCCGCCATACCCAGCACCGACATGCAAAACGTTTTTCTCATGGTCAGCTAGATAAATAAAACCGTGTGGGGCCTCAAGCAACTGGGCTGCTCGGCGCACAATACTCGACAACAGATCATCAAGGTCGAGCCGTGCCATCAGATTCAAAGCGATTTCATGTAGCGTGGCCAGGTATTCATTTTGACGACGTAGCATCTCTTCGGCTAAACGCCGCTCAGTAACGTCGCGCAGAATACCTCGACAACCGTTAAAGCTCTCATCAAACCCTACAATCGGAGCCAGAGAAATCTCAAATGCGCGCTGAGACACTTGACGGTCTGAGATAACTACATCGAGTGACGAAATCGACACTCTGTCTTCTTCAACATGCCTGAACGCCTGCAGAAAATATTCCCTACTCTCTTCATCCAGGAATGCTACAAACGGCACATTGATAACGTCTGGTTCGCTAACTTCAAGTTGTTCCAGAAAGGCACGATTGACTAAAGTCAACCGCGCCTGTGCGTCCACCTCGTAATATCCTTCTTCCAGATTGTCGATAATGGCCTGAGAACGGGCTTCGCTCTGTTGATGTGCCTGCTCTACCTGCCGCTGTGGCGTTATGTCGCGTGCGTTCACGACAATACCGTGTACCGCATCATCATGCAGCAGGTTCGTCGCAACTGCCTGTATCGTTCGCCAGGAACCATCGTTATGTAACATACGAAACTCTAAAAGCTTCGCGACGCTTTGGCGATTCAGCAGACCGGCCAGATAATCTGTAACCAGCGTATAATCCTGTGGATCAACATAGATGAGTAGATTCTGACCGACGCATGCTGTCGGCATGTATCCCAGAATCCGTTGGAGAGATGGGCTCTGATAGATTATTGTGCCATCACGATCGAGAATCGTAATGAGGTCTGAAGCGTTTTCAATCAGGCGACGGAAATAGGTTTCACTTCTTTCAAGTTTGGCTTGAGCCTTCTTTCGTTCGGTGATGTCACGAAATGTCCCCGTATAAAGCTCGACTCCACCAATATTTACATTGATGAGTGACATCTCTAGCGGAAAGTGCGTACCATCAGCACGACGGCCCTCGATCTCCTGATAGCGCCCTTGCTGCAGCATGGCTCGGATACTTGTATCCATTTCAGATGGCACCGCGGATTCTGCCCACGGCAGAATCAAGCGCGTAATCGGCTGTCCGGATAAAGAGGGGACCTCATAACCAAATATCACCTCCGCTGCTGGATTAGCACTCTTTATGGCGAGCGAATCACGCGTAAATGTAATGATGGCATCCATCGCCGAACGCACGACCGCATCGGACTGCTTCACGGCATCTTCTAGAGCCGCCATGACTGTGTTATAACGTGCCCCGATTTGTCCAACTTGTGTAAAGGGCTCTTCTGGCGCACGTAAGCTCAGGTCGCCGGTGCGCTCGTGCTCAGACATTACGCGAAATAGATCAAAAAGGTCGTTGCGCGCCCCATGTTCGCTTACGTTTAGCCCAATAGTTTCATCATCTAAGTTTACCCGTAACGGATAAATGCGGTTGATGATTCGAAATATCACATACGTGAGTCCAAATGTCCAAACCGCGCACACAACAACCCCAATAATTTGAGCGCCAATAAGATCTGCCCTGGTCGTGGTTGAGGTCAGACCTAGTTGATCAAGATCCGCGAAAATTCCAACCGCCAGCGTTCCCCAAATGCCAGCACCCAGGTGAACCGGTACGGCACCTACAGCATCGTCGATGCGCAATTGCAAAAGTACGCGATCAAGCAACATCATGACGAGTGCACCGACCCCACCTATCAGGACGGCATCCGTTGTGGTCACAACGTTTGCACTAGCGGTTATGGCCACCAACCCCGCTAAAGTACCATTCATGATGTCGCTGGTCTGACCACGTCCAGATAGCAGATTACTCATCAACAAGCCAACTGACAGACCAGATGCCCCCGCAACGAGGGTGTGTATGATGACGGAGATAACCTGGTTATTCAGAGCAAGAACACTACCCCCGTTGAACCCAAACCACCCTACCCACAAGAGCAGCACGCCGAGTGCAGCCAGCGGCAGATTGGCACCAGCAATGTGGTTTACAGTACCATCCGCATTAAATCGTCCGTGACGTGCACCCACTATTACTAAAATCGCCAACGCCGCCCACCCACCTACGCTGTGTACAACGGTTGAGCCGGCAAAATCTCTAAAGCCGAGTGCGCCTAGCCATCCTGTTAGAGCTCCTGCTTCAAGTCCGTTCCAGACCCAATGGCCAAATACAGGATATATCAGACCTGAAATAACCACCGTCAGGACAATATACGCACCGAATCGCAGACGTTCAGCAATAGCGCCCGACAGGATAGTGACGGCAGTACCACAAAACATGATCTGGAAAATCAGAAACACAATTTTGTCAGTGTTCTGTGGTGTGGTCTCCGCAAAGAACTGATCAGTGCCAAACCAACCATACGCGGACTCCCCAAACATCAGGGCAAAGCCAAAAGCCCAGAACAGCACTGTGGTAACGCCAAAATCAACAAGGTTCTTAAGGGCAACATTGATGTTGTTTTTTGTACGCGTTAAGCCCGATTCGAGGCAAAGAAAACCGGCCTGCATCAGGAATACAAGCACTGCGGCAATAAGCACCCAGAGGTTATCTAGCAGGGGCTGCAACTGCTCGGCTGGCATCAAGCATCCCTTCCCTAGGAGACATAGTCAAGATCACTGCAAGACATATCAGCATCAAAACAACCTGTGATGTGATGGAACTGAGGCTAAAACGAACCCGCGATCAAGCTCATCATGCTTTCTAGATGCAACCTTAATTCCTCAAGGTCCGCGCGGTGCGGTGACTTTGCATCCATATGGGTATCAAGCCGCCCGAGTGCGGCCTGAGCACCTAGAACATTTGAATGCAATCGTTCAACGATATCCTGGCGCGGCAGCACACGATCACGATTACGACTCAGAGCAGCTTCAATGCGAACACGAATCAGTTGAGGATTAAATGGCTTGAACAGATAATCATCCGCTCCCATTTCGAGGCAGCGTACGACACTCGACAATTCATCGACCGCAGAAATCATGATTACGGGTATATGCCGTGTAGCCTCAGTTGACTTGATACGTTCTAAGACTTCATAGCCACTTAATTCAGGCATCATGATATCCAACAATACCAGATCTATTTTGTTCTCTTTGAGCGCATCAAGTGCCTGATGACCATCTTCCACAGCAGTGACTTCATAGCCTTGACGTTCCAGTCGTCGGGCCAGCATATCACGATTTAGTTCGTTATCATCAACAATGAGTAAGTGTGCTCCAGCGTTTCCCATACCAATACCTCCCTGTGCTCCAATATGCCTACCCACGTGATGTGTTTAGTTTACATCGATGTCGAATTATTGCAGCCGCAACGACTTTCATGCCTCAAACGCAAACCCGATTTTTTGAAGCAAGGCGGGTTCGAGTACACGTTCTGCTGAGAGTTCCGGCAAATACAATGCATGGCCTGCTACAGCGAATACGGCATCCTGTGGAATTAACCCAATGAGTTCACCGTGTGATATCCTGACCCCGGCAGCGGCCGCCTCTGCCGTAACCGCTTCAACAACCCGGTATAGCGGCGTTACCTGATAATCCGTCAAGTTGATGGAAACCTGCGCCTGACCACCAACATATAACCCAAGCGCCTTAACCGCCGGCAGTCCCCCGTCGGAAGCGCGGATTTTTGTTGCGATGTGCCTTGCAATGTTGACATCATCAGTGGACAAGAACAGATTGAACGCAATCAATGCGCGTCGAGCGCCAATAACAACCGCACCCGCTGGGCCTATGTGACTTGGCCCGTAGTCTGGTTGGCGCGCAGGGTCAGTTTCTATCGCACGCTTGAGCGTCTCATATCCGCCCTTTCTGATTTCAGCGAGGTTAGTTCGGTCAGGACGACGTGCTGCAGCTTCATACAGATAAACTGGCAAATCGAGTTCCGCTGCAACTCGCTGCCCGAGTTTCTGCGCGAGCAAGGCACACTCCTCCAAACTGACACCATGAACTGGGATCAATGGAATCACATCAGCCGCTCCAACACGAGGATGCACACCTTCGTGGCGTGTCAGGTCGATCAACTCAGACGCCAGCTTGATCGCTTTAAAAGCGGCCTCGCATACGGGCTGTGGCGGCCCGGCATAAGAGATTACGCAGCGATTATGGTCGAAGTCCTGGCTATGATCGAGTACGATAACTCCAATCTCAGTTTCAATAGCTTCAATTAGTCTGGTAACAACATCGTCACGACGGCCCTCGGAGAAATTCGCAACACACTCAACGATCTGCTTCATCCGTCATCCTTCAGCTAGTGTAATTAAGTTACACGCTATCAGTAGAACGATATTGCAGAGCCTCTGCGATGTGCGCGACATCAATCACCTCAGCATCGGTAAGATCCGCAATTGTCCTACTCAGCTTCAAGACGCGGTGATAGGCACGTGCGCTGAGCTGCATACGCTTGACTGAAGCTTCCAACACCTGACGCGCGGACTGCGTTAGGACGCAGAAACGCTGCACATCACCGACTTTCATATCCGTATTGGCATACACACCTGACATATCGGCAAAACGCTTGGCCTGACGTTTGCGTGCGCGGTTTACACGTTCGCGGATCACTGATGACGGCTCCCCATTCTGTGTTCCCATTAACTTGTCGTAATCGACTCGCGGCACAGATACGTGAATGTCAATGCGGTCCAGCAAAGGCCCAGATAAGCGCGCTTCATAGCGGCGAATGAGTGTTGGTGTGCAGGTACATTCGCGCACTGGATCGCCATAGTAGCCACACGGGCAGGGATTATGGGCGGCAATCAGTTGAAAGTTTGCCGGAAAAGTCAAAGAACCTTTTGCTCGGCTAATGGTGACCATTCTATCCTCAAGCGGCTGACGCAGAACCTCTAACGATCGCTGACCAAACTCGTTAATCTCATCAAGAAAAAGCACCCCTAAATGAGCCAGACTGATTTCTCCCGGACGAGGGATAGTACCGCCACCGACGAGCCCTGCTTGAGATATCGTATGATGAGGTGCACGAAACGGGCGTTGGCGCATTAGCGGATGTTCGCTATCAAGCAGATCGGCTACTGAATAGATTCTTGTTACGTCCAACGCCTCTGCTAGAGACATTTCTGGCAAGATGCCGGGCATTGCACGTGCCAGTAGGCTTTTTCCCACACCGGGTGGCCCCACCATTCGCACGTTGTGATTACCCGCAGCAGCAATTTCCAGCGCACGCTTGATATGTTCCTGGCCCTTGATATCCGCAAAGTCTACAAGCCCTTCCACAAGAGCATCTGAATGACTATCGGATAATGAACTGCTATCATACGGAGGTATGGGGCTAAGCGCGTAAAGATGCTCCACCAGTTGTCCCAGTGTAGCAACTGGGATGATATCAATACCTTCAACAAGCGCAGCCTGAGGTGCATCTTCTACGGGCACAAAGACCTGTCGATAACCAGCCCGACGAGCAGCATATGCGACCGGCATAGCTCCCTTGATGTGGCATATCCGTCCATCCAGAGCAAGCTCGCCCAGGAATATAGCCCGATCAAGACACTCAAGCGGGACCTGGTCTGTCGCTGCGAGTACGCCTATAGCAATGGCCAGATCGTAAGCAGGGCCATGCTTCGGCAGATCCGCGGGCGATAAGTTCACGATGTATTGTTTATTGGGAAAGTGCAGCTTGGAATTCTTTATCGCAGCACGGACTCGCTCTCGACTTTCACGGACTGCGGAATCAGGAAGCCCAACGATTGAAAAAGAGGGCAAGCCCGCTTTTGGATTAAAATCAACCTGCACCTCAATGAGTCGGCCCTCAAGCCCTACAAGCGCACAAGCATAAACGATTGACAACATAGCCACTCCTTGGTCACCAATGCGCAGTCTTCATAATGGATGTGTGGCACACCGGCGTTCTAAGTAGTATAGTGCCATCTGGCATAAACAACCGTGAAATTCACCCTCACACTCCTGGCAAACTTCTTGAAGAGAACGTCCAGCGGAGTAAGGTCGATGCGAGATCAACTCTTGCGCTTTTTGCGCAACATACCACAGTCAAATGAGCCACCGAAAACGATAGGCGAACTCGCAGGAGCATCTGCGTCAACCGAAGACATCCGATTGCTTATAGGCGCCGCTTGGTTGTTACGCATATTAGGAGTCGTGAGCTTTGATGATCGGACCAACAACATTCGTGCTTCAGCGCAGACAGCGAAGTATGCGTTGAATAGCCTCGCACACTACCTGGAAAACGATCTCAAAGTCGTGGAGGACTGGAAAACGCGTGGGATCCACCAGGAACCGGGACGCTCTTTTGATAACGGAGCCAGCTTTCTATATGCGCTTGAAACACGAAGGCAACGTTTGCAGACGGCCCCAGAGCCAAGCCGAATCGAACGAGTTGCGCAGGTCCTTATAAAGCGAACCAACCCAGATACTTTTCAACCTGAACTGTTGTTCCAGTATGATGAAAATGCAGATCGCTACCAACTAATTGGTGGCCGATGGCGCCCCACTGATGGTGAAATGCTGGCTACTGTTCTACGCGAAATCGACGAAGAGCTACCTGCTTGCAATCTCACTTACGGCGAAGATTACGAGCTTGTGCAACTTGCTGTCGCACTTGAGCCTGCCCTCACGCTTTCACGAACATTTGGGGCGCTCACACGGTATCAGTTCACGTTGTACCTGATGTCAAACCTGAGATGTGACTTGCAACTTCAGCCTGGAGACCGTTGGGTCCCCCTGTCCCATCTGTTCATGGCTAATACAATCGACAATGCGTCTGGTGACGTTAGAATCGATTATGAACTGTACCAGTTGTTTGACAGAAACATCGAAGGTGGCGTTGCAAACCTGCCAGATAGCTACGTCACAGAAGCGTAGAACGCGGAGGATATGATGGGTGCGAACGATCAAACTACTAACCGCACGAGTATCGGCGCTGATATTCGCCTGTTAGGCAACTGGCTAGGTGACATTCTAAAGGAACAGTATGAAGACGATGATGACGCTGTCGACAGCGCATATGACTTAGTAGAAAAAGTGCGTCACGCAGCCAAGGATTGGCGCAACGGTGATGCAGCTGCTGGCACACGCCTCTCAGAACTGATCCAAAAAACTAACCTTGAAGAAAAGCTGACGCTGATCAAGTCATTTAGCAACTATTTCCAATTGGTCAACATTGCTGAGGATCTTGAGCGAATTCGTGTACTACGACAACGCGAGCAGGAAGACAAACTCGATGAAACCATTGATCGTGCCATTAGCTGGTTACGGAATCGCGGTCAAACAGCAGATGATGCTCGCAAATTGTTCGATCAGCTGCGAATACGATTTGTGCTGACAGCACATCCATCAGAAACTAAACGTCAGGAAATACTCATTAAGTTGCGTAATATCACGCGAATGATGACTCACCGTGAACGTGAAACCCTGCTTCAGCGCGAACGCAAACACCTCGAACAGTCAATTGCGGAAGAGATCGAGACGCTTTGGCAGACCAGCGTTGTAGCCAGTCGGCAGAAGACAGTCATGGATGAAGTAGAAGTTGGATTGTATTTCCTTACGTCTGTCATTATGGACGTGGTCGTCGGTATTTACGATGAGTTCTATGAGAGTCTTGAAAAGCACTATCCTGATCATGAGTGGGCCGACCTTCATCGATTGCTTCGGTACGGCAGCTGGATCGGCGGTGATCGTGATGGGAATCCAAACGTTACGCCAGAAGTAAGCCTGCAAACTCTGAAGTTGCATCGTGAGGCTGCCCGAAAGGCTTATCTGGACGAGATTAGACAACTCATCAACCACCTGACACAAGCCAGCCCTGCCCTCGAGGCGCTCGATTATCTCGACACTGAATTACCTACACCAGAATATTTAGCGCCGACACCTTACAAAGGTGAGATCTTCCGCGAGAAGCTCTTTGTGATTGCGGACAAGCTCGAGAAAGACTTGTACGGTCGTCATGCGGAGCTACTCCACGATCTTCGCGCCCTCCAGGCGACGCTTGCAGATACCCGAAATCACCGTGCGGCATCAGGCAGGTTGCGGCGGCTATCCAGAAAAGTACGTCTGTTCGGCTTCCATCTAATGCCACTGGATATTCGCGAAGATGCGCGGCTGCACGCCGCCACCATTGCAGAACTCCTGTCGCATTATGGCTTACAAGATGACTACCTGAATCTGCCGGAGACGGAGAAGCAGCGTATCCTTACAGTAGAAATACAAAACCCTCGACCATTTTTCCCGCCCGAAGCAGATTCGTTCACACCAACGACACAACGTGTTGTCGCCACCTGGCGTACGGTTGCCATAGCGCATGAACGTTATGGTAAAGATGCGATAGACACATTTATCGCCAGCATGAGCGAACAACCCAGTGACGTCCTAACATTGCTGTTGTTTGCAACGGAGGTTGGAGTCGCCGATGACCTCGATCTTGTCCCACTTTTCGAGACGATCGAGGATTTGGCAAATGCGCCTGAGGTCATGCGTGTGCTCTTCAACAATCCGGTTTACCGGGAGCACATCACAAAGCGCAGCAACCGACAGCAGATTATGATTGGCTACTCGGATAGTGGCAAGGATGGCGGCTACCTCGCATCCAACTGGCATCTCTACAAGTCCCAACAACAACTCACCCTTGCTTGTACCGAGCATGGCATCGAGCTTGAGTTGTTCCATGGCAGAGGCGGGAGTATCGGGCGTGGGGGTGGGCCAACGAACAGAGCGATCCTCTCTCAACCGGCAGCGTCTCTGCGTGGCGGCATTAAAATGACGGAACAGGGAGAAGTGATAGCCTATCGATATAGCAATCACGAAATAGCACGGCGCCATCTGCATCAGGTCCTCAATGCGTGCATTATCGCACTGGGTGGAGCAGAAACCGACAAAGTAAAAGTCGCCTGGGCAGACGCTATGGAATCACTTGCGATACATGGGCGCGAAGCGTTTCGTCTGTTCGTTTACGATAACGATGATTTTCTCACGTACTGGCAGCAATCAACACCGATTAATGAACTATCTCAGTTGCGTATCTCCTCACGGCCTGCAAAGCGCGGAGCAAAAGGCGGATTTGCCGCCATGCGCGCAATTCCGTGGGTGTTCTCTTGGATGCAGTGCCGGGCGATAATCCCAAGTTGGTACGGAATAGGAACAGCTATTTACCGTTATCAGCAAGAGAATTCAGACACACAGACTTTGTCAGAAATGTACCGCGAATGGTCGTTCTTCAGGACCTTGGTGCGCAATGCCGCACTGGACGTTGCTAAGGCAGATATGGGCATCGCGGCGCTTTACAGCACACTCGTTACTGACGAAGGAGTTAGACAGCGCATGTTTAGCCGTATTCAGCAAGAACACGAACTAACCCGCGAGATGCTATGCTTGATTAGCGGACAGAGTGATCTGCTAGATTACACACCTGCTTTGAGGCATTCAATTGATCGCCGTAATCCTTATGTAGACCCACTTAACTTCATCCAGGTCGAGCTATTGCAGCAATGGCGTACCATTTCACCTGAAGATGAACACTATCAGGCGACACTGGAAGCAATCTTGGCCAGCATAAACGGTATCGCTGCTGGCATGAAGACGACAGGCTAAAAACCATTAAGAGCAATCAAAGTTAAGTATAATTACGTAAATTCACTGTACAATGAGAGTATCAAACGGCCAATTCTAGAGTCTCATCGAGGATGCAATGAGCAACAAACCACAGTCCTTTATGGATTATGTCCAGCATCATGAGCGGAGTTGGGGCGTCGAGGAATATGAAGGCCGCCCCAATCTGATCGATATTCTTCGCGCACCTGTTAGCGTCTTCTGGCAAGAAACACCTGAAGCGGAGCGTTTGACGATCACACTGCATGACGATATGTCTGAGATCGAAGAATACATGACACGTCTGTTATTTCGGCGTAATGGGACAATACCTAAAAAGCGTATCGCACGCATCTTCACTGGCGGCAAAGCAACGCGCATCAAAGGTATTCGCATTGTCTTTGAACTTGAAGATAATCCAAGCAGTATGCCTGACAGCGACGTTGCCGCGATCGAGAGTGTGACCGACAATCTGATTGCGTCAGAAACTCTGGAAGAATTCCAATCAGATTTTGATCAGGATGACAATGACTGATCCCACGGGTCAGCAAGAAAACGCTGGAACTCAATTAAGTAACCGTTCGGATCACGAACGAAAAAATGATATATACCATACTCAGGAGTGACCCGGGGCGCGTTATCACACGGGATGCCGTGCCCCGTGATATGTTCATACCACGCATCTACGTTGGGTGTCACGACGGTAAAAATAACACCATCCGGTGTACGAGGCAACTCACGTAAGCAAATGCCCAGATAAGCCTTACGCCCCACCATGTGGTAAATACGACACCCACCTTGATCGAGTGCAAGCTCCAAGCCGAGAACTTCTTCATAAAACCGCGCTGAGGCAGCTATATCCCGGGTATACAGGAAAGTAATCTGCTCTGCTATAGGCAACATCTTCAACGTCGCTCCAGGTTTTCTTCATGTGAATACCGAGTACGAAATAAGACACCATCACGTCCACTGAGGCGTACCAGATAGCGCCACACGGGAACTGCCAGTATGACGGCCCACAACGCCAGACCGCTGGCAACTCCGGCATCGCCCCGCCACAGCGCAAGCGTTAAAACTACTGTTAATCCAAACAACATGGCGACTTGTACACGTGTTGCATTCAAAAGTTGTCTAGTCGCATCAGCACGAGAACGAACCCGCTGAGTGCTGAAAATGGCTATCAGGTAGGCAAAGCTGACGATTGCCACCAACGGCCAGCCATCAGAAGCGGTTAGCGGTAGGCCCGGCCCATTGACTATCCAGGACACAATCACCAGAACAATAGCCAGAATAGCAAAAACAAAGTGGCGCCGATTCGGCTGCGGCAATACCGCATCAAGTAAAAAGGCACCGGCACCCAACAATGCAACCGGCCAATCACCAGTGAACGCAACTAGACCGATAACAGCCAGTACACCAATGGAGTCAATCAGGTATGCAGCTGGTCCGACCGAACGATTGATCATACGCGCCACAAGAATAGTCAACAACATTGGCCAGAGCGCAATCTGGGTTGGCTCGAACAACCAGAACCCAGCAAACGCGATGACACTGGCGAGAAACGCCGAATAGTCATAATCCGGATCAAGTTCTCGGCCGATAATCCAGGCAAGTAGGACAAGGCCACCCGCCACTACACCTGATGTCAGCGCAGTTTCAGCTACTTCACCCTGGTTCCATTTGACAAACCCAACTGCTATTCCAGCCAGAATTGTCAACAGCAGTATCAGTCGATTTGTAAAATAGCGCACGTCAAAAGGACGCCCAATAGCTGTGAATTTACTCAAGTCCTGCATACGAAAAACCTTCGACAATTACAATCCAGAAAGAGTATAGCGTGACTGTCAACAAAAGGCCGGTCATGGCGAGTTTATGTTCTCAGGCTTCTCTTGTTCAGGTGGTAGTGGCAAAGCATTTGGCTGCTGAAAAAACTGCGCACGGGTCGTATCGGTAAGTACATAGGACTCAATTGGCAGTTGAGACCATAACAAACCAGGTGTCGCAATCCGGCCAGAAGCAGCCTGTGCGTAATCGAACAACCATGCAAAAAAGACCTCAGTACCAACATCCTGTCTTATCCGATGCAGCATCTGGACTCCTCGCAGGTAGACCGCATTGATGTACTCACGCATACTTCCAAATTCATACACGGTACGATCCACCTGGCCCGTTGGAGCGTAACTGTTTATCCGGAATGCCCACCACCAGTCTTTGTGTTCAGGATAGTACTCTTCAAGATAGATATATTCGCTGTAAGTCGCCAATGCTTCATCTAACCAGGGCGCATTCGCCGGATCGTTGCCTACACTGGCGTACCACCACTGATGTGCGATCTCATGCACTGTGATGAGTGTGAGGTAATTCCTTACCCCACCAGTAAAATCGTAAAACCAGCGCGTGCCAACATAGACCAGACCACTAAACTCCATCCCGTCCGGGAAATCACCTTGAACGACTAACAAACGGTCATACGGATATTCGCCATACAGCGCTACAAATTGCTCATAACTGCGCAGTGCCTCATTGACAACATGTTCACCACCATCCAGTGTGCCTTGACCAGTCGATACTATGGCGTCAGGAAACGTATAGACTTCTATCCATGTCCCATCCTGTGCCTGAGCTTTCTGTACACGATACGATGGACTGATACTCACCGCAAAATCCCGCGAACCCAGTAACTCGTATCGCCAACGATTCGCGTCATTAACTGAAATTTCTAATCCAGGTGCAGCAACTACTGGCGGAGACTGCAGGCCCTTGATGTCCAGAGTCACATCCCAGTCAGCTTGCTCAAGAACTGCCTGTTCACCAATGAACTGGGCCTCGTTCAGCACCCAGTCGCCGCCGAAATAGGGCGAAATTGTTGGAAGCCAGTAGCTGAGATTCAGTTGGCGCGGACTATAACCGAGGTACCCTTTAGTGACGCCGTTAGCACCAACAGCGGGTGGCAACACACGAAACGTCAGATCCAAGGTAATCACACAACCCGGAGGAAGTGCATCCGGTAGAGACACTGAGAAACCTGCTCCGTCGAGCACAGGCGCAAGTTCATCATTGGCGAGTCGAACGCTCTGCAGGTCAAACGCACCGGCATAATGGTTCGCTTCTACGAAAAAGACAATGCGGTCAAGAAATACACCAGTATCATTGGCAAAACGTACCTGTTGAGCGACCTGAGCTTGTTTTTCAGCATAATCGACCACACTCACCACAGTATACTGCCGTGCAGCGCCGTTCAGCGTTTCCCCACAGAGATAAACCTCATCCACTAGTGGTTGAGATGGAGCTTCAGGAGTCACAGGTACACGATTGAATTCACGTTGCCCTGTAGGGTTGGGAGTAACAACAGGTTCTGCAGCGTGCGCGACGAGTGAGGGCGCAAGTGTAGGAAGCACATTTTGCTGTGCTGCACATGCAATTAGGGTGCACGACGATAGAACAAGCAAAACCAACTGTCGTAACCGACCAACCATGTTTTCACCATCAGTACTCAATACCAGTACTCAATCTGAGGTGCATGATACTCGGACCGGTTAAACAACGCCAGCAGATATTATACGCAAACCAATACCTATTGCGCAGACTGTGTTTTTCTAAAAAGAAATGTGATAAGATGTCGGAAGTTTGTTTAGCTAGGCAAAGTAAATTGCTCAGCGAGCAGACAGGCGACCCGGGGAAGAATAGGGGTATAAACGTGCAAACCACCTACGACTCAAAACATACTGTCGAGCCTACTCTCGCGGACAAAGGGCGTGCGATTCTACGTCTCTCACGCTGGCGTGAGCATGTTCCATATACAATTCCAGCAGTTCTCGTAGGAGCAATGCTCGCGGTGCAAAACAGCGAGAGCATGATCGACTGGCGAATTGTACCCGTGATTCTCGCCAACATCCTGGCTATGTCTTTTGCATTCATGATTAACGATGTCGAGGATGCCCCAGATGACGCTCTCAATCCAAAGAAACGGGCGCATAACGCCATTAGCAGCGGCATTCTGACGTCGCAGCAAGGCTGGTTAGCCTGTTTGATAACCTTCGCGGCGTCGTTTGCACTGTACGCGGTGGGCGGCTGGTGGACATTACTCTGGGGTGGTCTAACTCTACTCCTGAGCTATCTTTATTCAGCCTACCCCTTCCGCCTAAAGGCCCGCCCACTCACAGATGTGGTTTCACATGCGCTTATGCTGAGCGGCCTGCTGGTCATGACTGGCTATTTCACCTATGATCACACGCCTGGTATGGCCTGGCTGGTCATCCTCGGTGCGACTTTGTTCAGTGCTTACGGGCAATTCTATAATCAGATTGACGATTACGAGGTAGACAAAGCTGCGGGCCTGAAAAACACCGTTGTTCTGACTGGCAAGACACTGACGCGCATTCTAATGTATGCCTCAGCCGTTGGTGCGTTAGGCAGCTTCCTCCTTGCAGTCTTCAGCGGCGTGTTTCCTTACTGGCTTGCAACGCCAGCGTTAATCAGCATCTTCGTGGCAGCGCTGTTTGTCTGGGAAACAGACATGCGTGGGAACAATGCTGCAGGCTCCGGAGCAATTCAGAAACCTGGGCTCCTGGTCGCCAACATCATTGTCTTGATGTGGCTGGCTGGTCATCTAGGGCTCCTGAGCGGCATTACCGGCTAGCGGCTCACTCTGGATAAGTGACAATCAAGAACCCGGCTCGCAATCTGAACCGGGTTCTTGCGTTGTAGGGGCTTAGTCTAGACCCTGCACTATGCTAAAATGTCAACTCGTCGCTTTCGGTTAGAGAGTATGCATTTATGGTGACGGTCCACGCTGTTCTCTTCAACATGATTGTTCTGTACTCCTTCATCCTGGGAGTATATGCAGCTGTACTGGCTGCGCGTGGTCAGGGACTTTCAGGCAACTTTTGGGGTGCTGTCGGCACGTTTGCGCTACTCTCAGCGGTAACACTAGTCGTAGGTATCATCCTGATCCTCCAGGGATACACCGTGCAATCAGGTGGGCGCATTCTGATTTACATCCTCTACATGCTGTTTTTGATCGTCATCATGCCCGGCTTGTTCAGCTTCTTACGAGGCCGCGACGATCGAAATGCCGCAATTGCTTTCTCAGTACTCGCAGTTTTCAATGCAGCAGTGGCATTCAGCATGGCAGATCGCGGACTGACGTCATGGATAATAACTAACTCTCCTTGACGTGACCTTATGGTAACGATCCGGCTGTTCGTCCTCGCCCTACTAACCTTTACCACCTTAGCATTAGCAGGGTGTCAGGCACAGGCAACCCCAGTTCCACCTCTGCTCCCGACAGAGATTACCCCTGTGCAGACTCTAGTGCCTGCCACAGCACCGCTTCGCTATGCTTTTGCTGCTAACACATCGGGTTTTGTCCCACAGGACACATTAAACGCGCTTGCACAGTCCGCTCTGATAGAGCAGCTTTCCGAAGACGAAATAACAGAAAACACGCTCAGCAGCTACGATGTTATCGTTGCCTACGGTGTTATACCCGATTGGAACGTTGCGCCGGTTGCACATGAGATTGGAATCATTATCAATCGAGATGTACCGCCACTCGATGAAGAGGAACTACTCCAGGTAGTGGCTCAACGTGCAGACGGCCCCTCACTCGTGGGCATACTTGACATACCAGGCGCTGAGGCGCTCAGCCTTCCAGAAGTCGACACAGAGGCAGCTCGTGTCCAACTAGCTGGTCTCGGATATCCAGACGGCATAACCCTCACTGCACATGTGACGGCTGTGCCAGGCGGTATGTTAATGAAATCTTTGTTTGAGTCAAGCAACATCCGTTTGGTCACACCCACGACAACGACTAATGAAGCAATAGAAGCATTGACAGCAAATCAAGCGCATATGGCGCTGGTCAATCTGGGTGACACTTTGGTTCAACAGATCGTCAGTAGTTCTACGTCAATCATAGTCGTGCCGTTCTACCGAATCCCGATAAGTTACCTCAGTGCACCAGGCGTACGCCTTGAATTTCCCAGCGGCGGATGGCCAATACCATCTCGCTAGCAAACACAGGGCTGCAATATCGCTAACCCGGTTGGAAGCTATAACAATATCAAATGCTATAATAGCGTCATGACCAACCATTACGCGCCCAGATAATGAAGATCATACTGACGCACAACAACGCAGATTTTGACGCAGTTGCTTCTATGCTGGCAGCTCATAAACTTGATCCCCATTCACAGCCGGTTCTGCCCTCACGTATGTTGCGAAGCGTTGCCGAGTTCTTGGCACTGTATCGCAATGGTTTGCCATTCATCGCTCACGACGATTTCCATCCAGAGGGAGCTGTAGAACATATAACGCTGACAGATACCCAGACTTACCCAGAACTGGAGAATATTCCAGACGATTTGCCTACCCTCATCATTGAGCACCATGCCCAGGAACGACGTCTGCGATCCAATGAAACCTGGGTTGGTGAGGAAGTCGGCGCGACAACAACGTTGCTTGTCGAACAACTAAAAGAGCGCCGCATTTCGATCAATAGCCTGGAAGCCACACTGATGATGCTGGGCATTTATGCAGATACCGGAATGCTGACCTATGGTGGCACAACGCCTCGTGATATCCAGGCCGCAGCATGGCTTCTCGAAAAAGGTGCAGTACTGGATACAGTCCGCCGGTTTATGCATGCTCCACTTGATGACAACCAGCAGCATTTACTCGAGATTCTGCTTCGACAACAAGAGAATCGTCGCCTGCAAGGCTATGATGTCATTATCTGCACTGCACAGGTAGACGAGCACGTCAGTGGGATCAACGTTGTGTGTACGCAGCTGCGCGACATACTGGATCCAGCAGCACTCTTCACAGTCGTCGCACTCCCGAAACATGTCCAGGTTGTTGCGCGAAGTGCTGATGACGCGATTGATGTTGGGGAGGTCACCCGACTGCTGGGAGGTGGTGGTCATCCCCGCGCCGCAGCCGCAGCAGTCTACAGTAAGGATACTGGCGAAGTAACTTCGGCAATCTGGGAGATATTGACAGACCACATTCAGCCGCCCATTCGAGTTGTCGATTTGATGTCTAAGGGCGTACACACTGTTAAAGCAGATGATCGCATTGGAGATATCATCGGCCGTATTCGCCGGATTGGCCATGAAGGCTACCCTGTTATCTCAGACGGTAAAGTAGTTGGTTTGCTCTCTCTGCGCGAGGCCGACCGCGCTCTGGAACATCGCCTTGATGATGTACGCGTCGGGGACCTGATGCGGGCAGGCAGCATAACCCTCACCCCACACGATAGTGTTATGCGCCTCGAACAGCTGATGGTGGAATCGGGATGGGGCCAGATTCCTGTTGAAATCAATGGGCAAATCGGAGGAATCGTAACGCGCACCGATCTCATTAAGCACTGGGCCCAAACTCATCCGTCAACTTCACCCGCACAGCCGACACTGCCTCCCGAACGGGTACGCAACCTCCTGAGCGAAGATGTTGAAAAACTAGTACTTTCACTGGCAGATCATGCACAAGCGGAGAATAAGAATCTCTATCTGGTTGGAGGAGTGGTTCGTGATCTCTTACTGAAACAAGCAAATAGTGATATTGACTTCGTTGTCGAAGGTGATGCAATTGCATTCGCGAGAGGCGTGCAAAACGATATTGGAGGTCGACTGCACACACACGAGCCTTTCGGCACAGCAAAGTGGCAGCCTGATGCTAACATCGCAAAAAAACTTGGTATCGACCTCAGCACGCTGCCCGACCACATCGATTTCGCAACAGCACGCAATGAGTTCTATACACACCCAACTGCCCTTCCCACAGTGTATAGCGGCAGCATCAAACTGGATTTGGGCCGACGGGATTTTACGATTAACACGCTCGCAGTACAGCTCAGCCCATCCGAAGCACAGTGGCGCATCGTAGACTACTACGGTGGCCTCTCGGATCTCGAACAGCGACTAATCCGTGTACTACACAGCCTGAGTTTCATTGATGATCCCACACGCATTATCCGCGCTGTACGATTCGCTGAGCGTTTGCGATTCAAAATTGAACCTCGCACGGAAGAACTCATTGGACGTGCTTTGCCAATGCTGCGTCGCATTACGGGCGAGCGTATCCGCAATGAGATTACATTACTTCTGCGTGAACAAAAACCTGAACGTGGGATATCTAATCTCCGACGATTGGGAGCATTTGAAGCCATTCATCCGGACTTTAAGGTCGATGGTTTAATAGCTCAGCGCTTCAAGCTCGCACGCGAGAATGTTGAGTCTGAAGATAAATCCACACTCTTTGATATGTACTGGCATATGCTTTTCTGTCAACTTGATGAAAAAGCTGTGCAATCAGTCGGAGAGCGTCTATTGTTTGGCCAGAACATGATCCGTGACTTGCGTGCCACATCCAGACTGGTCAACGATCTGGAAAGACTTAGGCAACCGGACATACCCCCCAGTCAGGCCGTTGCGATCCTAGAGACATTGCCAGGAATGACCTTACGTGTCGGTCACTTACTGCTTGATGCGCCAGCTAAAGCATATATTGAGCAATACCGTACAGATTGGCGGTATCGACAGCCGACAGTAACCGGACATGATATCAAGGCACTTGGTCTCGGCGAAGGCCCCGCTTACAAACGAATCCTGGAAAAGATACGGGATGCGTGGCTCGATGGAGTGATCACGAATACGATACAGGAAAGCGCACTTTTGCAGAGTCTGGTAGAGAGCGAGCAAAAAGGATCAGATAATGGTTGAATTCGTGCCATCAACGAGTTTCAATCTGGCAGTCACCGTTAGCATCCGTAAACTCGTACAAAGCGATCTTAGAAAACTTGAATGGTACGGTCAATACCGCCACTACAGATTGATGTTCAGACGTGCTTACCAGGAGCAGCGCAGCGGTAAGAGAATACTCCTGGTTGCTGATCTTAGAGACTTTCCAGTCGGGCGCATATTCCTCTTGCTGGAAAGCAGTCACACACAAATCGCGGATGGGAAACACAACGGTTACATGTACGGTTTTCGAGTTATGGATATGTTGCAGGGATCTGGCATTGGTACACGACTCATACAGACAGCAGAAGACATACTGGCGCAGATGAATTATCGGAGAGTTACCCTTTCTGTTGCAAAGACGAATCGCGACGCAATTCGTCTCTACGAGAGATTGAACTATGCTATTTGCGGTGAAGATCGAGGGGAGTGGCAATATAAGAACCACAAAGGCGAAATCGTTCAAGAAGCTGAACCGTGTTGGATACTTGAAAAACTCTTGAGTACGCGGTAATCTCTTTTGTCATGTCGTACTTCTGACAAAATGCACGGTCACAAACAGTAGTTTTCATGGTATACAGTATAACGTTGTGATGCCGTGCATAGATGCTCGGCATTAATTTCGTACGTTACGTGAGAGGATTCTCATGGTTTCTCGTGATCTTCCGGTCGCTGTCCAGCGGTGGCAAGGCGGCCAGCATCCCAGTTTATCGACCATAATGCGCATCATGAAGCAAGAAGGACTGCGTCCCTATATGTGGTCGAACCTGGCCAACCATCGCTATGGCATTCGCAGTCACAACTATGACAAGATCCTGTTTGTGATTGATGGCTCCCTGGAGATACACCTCCCCGACAGCAATAGTATTGTGGCGCTTCGCACTGGTGATCGTATCAACATTCCGGCAGGTGTACGTCATATGACAGTCGTCGGAGCGACAGGCGCCAAATGCGTCGAAGCGAGTATGCGACGCCGAGATGCAAATCGCAGCATTGTTTAGGTTATAGTACCCCTTACATACGAATTCGAAACGGGTCGAGTGGCCCGTTTTTCTATTCTCTCGGCCGGGCTACGTCGAGACCGATAAACAAGGCTCTCGTAAGCATTTACTGTTATTCATGGTAGTATAGAAAGCGGCAAGAACAAGGAAAACGACAATGCAAGAAGTCACTATCGGTTTAGCGCTTATCGCCGGCATTTTGTCTTTCATCTCACCGTGCGTCCTACCTTTGATCCCAGCGTATGTTGGTTATATGGGCGGCCGAATGACCCGCACGGTGGCTGTACAAACCGCCAGCGGTAAGAATAGCCAACTAGGCAACCAGAGTTTGACCTCTCGGGTTAGTCTCATCGTTCATAGCGCTAGTTTCGTTCTAGGCTTCACAACAGTCTTTGTGGTGCTAGGACTCATCACGACCGGTATCATAAGCGCACTGGGTGGTTCCGGCTTACTGCTTACCGACATTATTGGGCGTGTTGGCGGCGTCATTATCATCCTATTTGGCTTGCATTTCATGGGTGTTGTGCCTGTCATTTTTCGGTGGTTACGTGCTCACCCTGCCCTTCTAAACAGCCCGGTGACAAGTCTGGCCATTGGTATAGCTGTCAGTGCGATCATTCTATGGGGATTCGTCATACTGATCATTGCATTACCTGTCCTTGCTGGATTCTGGTTAGCACTGGCGTTGAATGGTGCTTTCACACGTCCGGGTGATTTCTGGAATCAGCTAATGGATGGATTTGAGCGCATCTTCTACACAGATACGCGCCAGCAAATCAATCCTAACAGCGCGGGCGGGCTCGGTGGATCGTTCTTTATGGGTATTGTCTTCGCCGCAGGCTGGACACCATGTATCGGTCCGATCTACGGTGCCATTCTCAACACAGCTATCGCAACTCAAGACATTGGCGCAGCCGCAACCGGGCTCGCTGCCTATTCGCTTGGCCTGGGGATTCCGTTTATGCTAACGGCGCTCCTTTTGGAAAGCGCTCAAGGCGTTCTGAAGCGTTTGCAACGCCATATGAGAGCAATTGAACTAGTCAGCGGGAGCTTCCTGATCCTGATTGGGGTGCTTGTCGCAAGCGGACAGCTACAGAGCTTGTCGACCCGACTCTCAAGTGGTGAATTTGCCGACTTCACCTTTCGAGTAGAAGAATGTACCGTTGGCCTTGCACAGGGCGATCTGACTTTAAGCCATTTGGGATCTTGCTACAGTGGGACCCTTGAACCCATAGTCATGAACCAGGGCATCAGGAATCAACTGACAGTCGACAGCCCTGAACATCAATACGTCCTCCGCATTGAAGAAACCGCTCGTATTGACGTAGAGCTCAGTCGCCTTGAAGGTCTGGAACCTGTTGTAACCATGTATCAGCCTGACGATGTGTTGGCTGCAAGCAGTTCAACACTTGAACAGGTCGAAGAAGACACGTACCTTGTGTTGAACCATGTTACCGTTACACCCGGGCTGTACCGAGTAGCGATTACTGGTAGTAATCTATCAGGGGAGCCCCAGCGATACCAATTGCGCATCGTCAAAACTGAGCCAGAAGCTGCCCTATCGCTGCCCGATGATGCGAGTGCGGAGAGCCCACTAATTGACCTGGCTGAAACAGGTCGGGATGCCCTTACAGCCAGAAACGCAGAAATTGGCCTGGAAATCGGCAATCTTGCACCTGATTTCTCTGCGATGTCCATAACCGGTGAGGCTATAGCTCTAAGTAATTTCGAGGGAAAGATCACCATCATTAACTTCTGGGGAAGTTGGTGCGGTCCATGCCGACGTGAGATGCCAATACTACAAGAGCTATACGAAGTTTATGAAAACCAAGGCATGACGATTGTGGGACTCGCAGTAAATGACACTCTTGAAGATGTGGAAGCTTTCCGCGATGAGTTTGACCTCACATTTCCACTTGCACTGGACAATGGCAGCTCAATCAGTAATTTGTACAATATTACCAGCCAGCCCAGTACACTCATCGTTGACGCAGACGGTGTGATCGTATTCAAACATTTTGGCCTGGTTACCCGTGAACAAATTGAGCCCGCAATTCAGAATGTTCTCACAAGCTAGTGTCCGGTGTATGCAAAAAGCGCAGCTATTGCTATAGCGAGCATGCTGATTGTGCTTGCTACAATGCTTGTATCTCTCGGTGGTTTGCCTCACCGCCAGAATTACACAGGCACGTTTGTCGACAATTTGGGATGGGTCGCACCCGAAGTGGGTGCGATCGCCCCACCCTTTTCATTGCAACGGCTTGATGGCAGTCTGTTTGCCCTCAGGGATTATGCGGGACAAATGGTCATCATAAACTTCTGGGCAACTTGGTGCGAACCGTGTCGCGTAGAGATGCCTGAACTACAGAGGCTTCATGAACAGTCTAATGAGGTAGATATCACCATTGTAGGAATCAATCTTGGTGAATCAATTACGCAAATACAATCATGGGTGGATTCCCTTGACCTCACATTCGATATCGTGAGCGATCTGAACCGTGATGTGGAGCGCCTGTATCAGGTTCGGGGGCAACCGGCGACATATGTAATTGGAAGAGACGGCAGAATCAGCGCTATCCGATACGGTGCAACCACTGCTGAAGACCTTGCACAACTGATTGGACTGCATTGAAATAGATAGAGCGAAACTCGAAACGTATGATACAGAAAGCCCCTGGTCTGTTTGACCAGGGGCTCTGTCATTTACTCGCCGCCAGGACGCACTGGTCCTATAATTTCTTCTTCTTCTTCCTCTTCTTCTTCCTCTTCTTCTTCCTCTTCTTCTTCCTCTTCGTCTTCCGGTTCGTCTTCCGGTTCGTCTTCCGGTTCGTCTTCCGGATTGTTTTCCTCTTCTTCTTCCGGTTCAGCAGTTGGAGGAAGTGGTGTAGGTGCTGGCTCATTGGTTGCTTCTGGCGGCGGTGGCGGTGGGATCGGTGTGTACACCGGCCCATCGATGCGCGTCGGCGGATTAGTTGGCTCCTCACACGAAACATTGAACCAGGTGTTGTCGGTCATAATGTCGCCGGGTGAGATGCCAAACGCATCCTGCAACGTGGTGCCACCTGCCCCTATGAAATCGAGATGGATAAAGGCAAAAGAACCAGGATCAACCAAGCCAGCCTCAACCCAGGTCGGTTCAGTCGAAGACGTACCTGGCGTATTGTCACCTGTTGGGTTATTCCAGATGATCGTTCCTCGTCCCGTAGGCGGTACATCGTTGGCGTTATTGCCACCTACTACAACTTTCAACAAGCGCAGATCACCTTGTGCGGGCGCAGGCCAATCGATATTGAATCCTACGACATAGCCGGGAGCATTCGATGAATTATGCACGCGCAAACGGACATCACCCAAAGTATCAAAGCTGACAAAATCAAGCCTGAACGACGATGCATCACAATCCGGAACTGGTGTATCTGTTGGCGGAGTTGGTTCCGGCACTTCAGGCAGTACCAGTTCACGCTCACATTCATCACCCGTAGTTGGATCAAGGAAGTAGAAGCGCGTTGCGTCTGTATCCGTTTCAAGATCGTACGGATTTAGGTAGTTGCCCAATAAGTTGGGGCCATTGATGAAAAGCCCTTCCCATTCTGTAATCGCGTTACGCGGTACACGTCGCTGAGAACTCGTCAGGAACTCGCCTTCGGATCGCGAATCTGTAGGTGATGTATCATCTTGACCACGCCAGTAAAGCTCGTCATTGACCGTTTTGAAGCCGAGGTAAGCCGTTGGGAAAGCAGATAGCAGACGCGCACTGTTCCAGACAATATGTGAACGCAACAATTGCGTGTCAAGATCATTGTCATTGACGAAGTTGATGGTAAACGAACCTCTGTTACCAAAGCGTACGTCTCGGACTGTGATGAGTTCACAATCAAACGGCTGGTCCGTTGGTGTTGGCGTAATGGTCGGTGTCAGAGTCGGTGTATGCGTCAGCGTGGGTGTATGAGTTGGCGTAAAGGTATATGTCGCAGTTGGCGGTGTCGGATCAATAACACCCGGGCCACCGGGATTCGTCGGCCCAACTGCTCTCAATGCATTCGTAACACGGAAAGCTTCATTCACCGCTGCCCGACGCGCTCGCATCTGCACGTACGGAGCCAAGCCAAGAGGTGTAACAAGCGGATGATTATAGACGATGGTAATCGTCAGACGCTCACCACCACCCCCTGCATCTGCCCACGGCACCGTCCAGTGATCTGGGATACCGACAGAGCCAGGGCTACCGTTTGGTTCCTCCTGCATAATACAGGCACCATACGGATAACGCTGACCATTAATATCACTCTGACCAGGTTCAAACTCGTGGAAGCGCCCTTGCGCCTCAGTAGCCCCGGGATCAACTGGCGTCAAATCAGTCGCCGAGTCAGGGTGAATCCGATCCCGTGCGCTGCAGATCCCAACATAGAACCAGCCGCGCTCCTCTGAATCTGGGGAAGGATTTGACCAGTAACCATATAGGAACTGTTTTACCTGCTCTGGCGTCGCAACGCCACCTGGATCGCCAGTACGGGAATCCTCGAGGAGTAGGCCCGTCGCACCATTGCGGGCAACATCGTAAATTGTTGGGAGACGCAGCAAGTCTTCTCGTTTATCTAGCGCCTCGGGTGAGGGGAAGCAATCCGGTTCACCATACCATGTCGCGTAGAGGTCTTCACCATCAACCTCAGTTGATGTATAGACGTCAATCGCGGTGTTTGCAACGGAACCATCCGCTCGCAGAATGGATGCCGTGTGGCCGCCATCAACCAGATTAAGCTCGGCAGGGCCTTGGTCAACCGTACACGGCACAATTGTATCAATAGGATAACGCAGCTCATCATAGTTCCCCGTAACCGCGTAGCGAGCTGCGGCACGTGCCGCATTCTGGATAGTCACCCATGATTGAAACATGCGCCCGAACTCAACGATGCCGAACACGAGGATGAGTAGCAACGGCAATGATATTGCAAACTCAACCAGCGTTTGCCCTGTTCGTCGTGCATTGTCCGGAGGCCCCGCTTCGGCGGGCGGACTCTTTGGCAATACCATCTTCGTCAAACCTCCCGTGATCCCGTCGAAAACACCACACTAGCGCGCAAGCCGCGTATACATACGCGAAGCGATATCGTCAAACACGAAGCGCAGTTCGTTACCGTCTGGCGCAAAGTAGTAATTGCCACAGCTCAGTTGAGGCCGGAGCATCTCACGCTGCAGTCTACGCTCACCTTCATCAAACGATCCGTCGGCATTGAGATCATAAGTGCTGCCGATGACAATGCCCAGTTCTGTTTGGCAGGGTCCGCGCTGACCATAACCACGTATATCCCCCGGAATACCATCCCAGGACCAGCTCTCCATCGGGAACAGGCCAACGCCATAGGCCCCATGAGCCTCACAACGTCCATCCAGGGCATCCTGCCGATCACAGAAGAGAATGTCCTGGTAGTAATCGTTGTCAATGAAGTTGTTGTCGCCCACATCAGCGATGTAGCGCAGAAGCTGTTCACCCAGGCAGTCACCAGGATTCAGCGCGCAGATCTCTTCAGCGTCATCCTGGTCGGTTATGCTGTAAGTTGTGCCACCGTCTGAGCGTACCGGGAACTCAAGGCCAAACCCGATTGTGAAGATCGTGGGGAGGTTGGCTTCCTGAGCGCCACTACCCGCAATCGCCTGCAAGCCGATGTAATCCGCCCAGTCGCGTGCGTAGTCGTCGACATCATATCGTTCAACGTTGCAGTTCACACCCGGCTGTCCGATATCAACATCATAAAGATTGTTCAGACGGAGGTTTTCCTCTTCAGAAAGGGCTGGATTGTAGTCATTGTCTTGCATCGCATCATTCTGGCCAAACAGAACAATACGCAGCGGGCGGAAGTCACAACGATGGCGCGTCCACCATTGTTCGTCTGAACAGTGCGGGAAACTGAAGGGAACCGGAGAATCATCATTAGGTAGCATGAGTTCTGCAGGATTATCCGGGGTGCCCATCGGGCACAAACCGTATGATCCGTACTCGTCAACGGCCGGGTTCTCGTAGCCAAAAGTTCCATCTAAATTGTCCTGGTACGGCAGAATCGGCGCGATCTTGTCACCGTCCCTGCGAACCGCGTCACTTGCACCAGCGCCACCGTCGCTGAGTAGCACCATCACCCAAACGCCATCATCACGGATTGTCTCCGGATCAACGAGGGCGTTATTTGCAACGCGGAGCCCCGCACCGACATTCGTACCGGCACAAGCGGCGTTGAATTCATAGGTCATAGCCCAGTCGCGCTGAACACCTGGTTCAGGCAGCCAATCTGGGTAAAGCGCCCAGGGTCCGTCAGCATAGTCGGCCCATTCTGCGCCTGTTGGATTGGCGATACTCAGCAAGCTGCCCTTAAACAGCGATTCCCACTCGTACGCCAAAGCCGCATTCTGAACAAAACAGTTCTGACGGACGGGATAATTGATCATCTCGGGAACGATACCAGTAGTCGGGTCAGGATCGTAGTCCGTCCTACCTGGGTCAAACGGAATCGACTCACCATCTCGAATGCCCGCCGCATAACCGCTCCAGCGTGCGGTAATGCGATCTGTTGACCCTTCGACGTAAGTCCCATTGTTGTCATAAACATAGAAGTTCGGCTCGGCGCGAACTCCTAACAATCGACGAATCGTGTTCTCGGCGTCGTTCCGATTGCTGATCATGTGGTTCAGACGACCATCTTCGTCAGGTGTACCGTCAGTAATCGGAACACCATAGGGATTGATGAGGTATGCTCCCTGGTCAAATGTCACAAACGCGACGCGATCGCCACGGTTGAAGTCAATCCGATCCATGAACTGCAGAACCGCATCACGCGCCTGGGCAAAGGGCTGGCAGACAAGATCATCAAAAACCCCATCGCCGTTGGGATCATTGCAGCAGCCATAGAAATTATAGGTCGGAACAAAGCCACCCCACGCTTCAGGAGAGCCTGGGGGCGGTTCGGGCCAGCCTAAGCCAGTTTCTTCGTAGAGTGTCAGCAGGTCCGTATACCCGGTATCGCTATCACCATACCCTGTGTAGAAAGAGACACCCGAGTAGATACTTGCGGGATAAAACCGCACCTGGCAGTCCTCTCTTGGTGCGCCTTGCGTGCCGTATTCAGCTTGGAAATGGGTACTGTTGCTGGCTACATAAAATGGATCTTCACTGTCAGTGTAATTCAGTAGACCATTCACATACGCCTGAGTACGATACAACAATCCAGTTTGTGGATCACTCGGATCCGTCATCAGATTGGCAATACTAATACCTAAATCCGCTGCAATTTCATTGCGCGTCGGTGGACGGTAGATAACACCCTGGCCAATCCTGGCCCAATCTTCGTAGTTCGTGTAGCGCAGCATGGATTCAGAAACGTCCATGATCACGACAACATCAAGCGCCGCTGTCTCTGAGATCGACGATGCTTCCAATTCGATCACATCGATACCGAGCAAACGCATGAAATATGTAGGCGCTTCAACACGGGCCGTCACGCGGACCAGTTTGCGATTGTGCGCGTTACCGGCAAAATCAACACATAGCTCGTCCGTCGTGCGCTCTGTTGCTGGCAGCGTATCACAGTACTGGACGTCAATCTGTTCAGGATCCAGCCCATAAATCTCGATGAACTGCGTGGCAGCCAGACGCACATTCGCGTAATTGCGATCTTCGCGCACCTGATTCGCAGCAGAAATCGCTGCGCTGTCAACAGCCCGGGCCAATTGACTATATCGCGCGAATAATACTGAGACATCTGTTGTAATGCCCACGAAAAGTGCAAGAGCAACAAACCCGATCGCCAGCAACACAAGCGACTGGCCTTGCTCATGCCGGCGGAGCCTGGCCTTCAGACTGGGTATACGCATAGAGAACAATCGTCTCATAGTCGTCGTTCCTCTGGTGACAACGAACGTTGGCATTTCACAAACAGGGATAAAGTCATGATAATCTCGCCGATTCACTGAGTGGCATCGTCAGGGCAAATCAAAAACCACGTTGGGCTCGACTGAAGGGAGAGGGAAAGCCGCCCAAACGGAGATCGTGATTTCCTGCGTATCATCACCAAACATCTGAATAATGGTTGGGAAGAATGGGAAATTCAGCAAAAGATCATGATCCCAGAACATCTCAACCAAGATGACGCCCTGGCTCGGCAATTGCAGACGGCGCTCGATGGATTCGCTCTCTGGCAGAGAATCAGGGATAAATCCTGGGGTATTCATCATGACTTCAACATCTTCGAGCGTGAAATTAGAACCCCAGCATACCAGCTCGCGCCCAAGCTCATCCGTCTCAACGACACGGTGCTGACCTGTCCAGACGAAACCACGCTGATACTCTGGCGTCGTGTCCTCTTCCTCGAGTTCCCACTCGCGTAACACGCCATCCAATACGAGACCATCCACCACACCATTCACAATGTAGTCGAAGGGCTGACGTTCATCGACCTGTGTCTCCACGCCCCCTGCCTGCCACATGTTGCATTCGTTCGCTGTCCTAGGATAACGTCCAACAACAATGACGGATGGACCATCTGGGTACAGACCGTCTGTATCCCCGTGCACATTAGCCTCAAAATCATAGGTGCGGCTAAAGATTACAGGATCACCTGCCCATAGCGATGGATCATCATTGTTGACAGCCTGTAACGAAAACAACGAAATGGCAATATCATCTAGATGCGGCACAAAAACCTCTGCGCCGTCTTCATCTACGATACGGTTTAAGCGTCCGTCGGCTTTATCCTTCAGGATGAGCGGTTCGAGCGAATCCAACATAATGCAAGCAACGAAGTTATAGAAGCCACTGAACTGATTGCGTAGATCACAATTGCGGAAGTTACGCGCTCGATCAACCTGATCACCTGTTATCCCCATGTGGGCAAGAACATCAGGGTGCAGGGTAGCGGTCTCGTCCCAGTTCTGCGGGCTGAGTTCGCCAACAAGAACAGTACCGGTACGCGCCCCAACACGAGTGACTTCGAGAAGTGTCAGGTAGTTGTTAGCGTACCAACCAATCTCAACCATGCCAACTATCATGATGATGAGTAGCGGCGTCACGAGTGCCATCTCAAGCAGGCTCTGGCCCGATTGACGCCGGACTTGCAGCGATCTCGGTGAGCCGTCCAGTATTCGCAGAATTGATCGCAAGAATTGACTCATCATCGGCCTTTTTACCCTTGGTAAAGCTGATGGTGCACGACTAGCATACCATAATCGAAAAATCATTCTGTTTAGGTATTGTCAGAAGATGACAACAGTCCGGAACAACACACGCGACTGTATACCTAATCAGAAGAGGTAGAATCATCTGCGACTTTCTCATCAGGCGTTTGGGGTTTAGAAAGCCGTGCACGACGGCGTTCCAGGTCATCATCCACAGCACGGGTGTTGACAGGGTGCGTTGTACGACGAGGTGGCTCCGGTTCCTCGTCAATGATGACCTGCTGTGGCTCTTCTTGACGTGGTTCACCGGAGAAATTATCTAAAGTATCCTGTACTAACTGCCCCAGTTTCTGGCGGGTGCTATCAACACGCCGAGCAATATCATCAATAAGCGACGCGTCTTCTGATGCAGACTGAACAGTTGTCTCAGGCGAAATCCCTTCAGACGTGTCTGTATGCTGCGTTTCACTAACGACTGAATCCAGGGTGTTGACCTGGCTAATGAGTTCTTGAGTCAGCATTCGATGTTCGCGCAGATCGGATTCCGCCATAGCGAGGTCTCGCTGTGCTTGTTGCAAACGTGCTAATGCAAAGCGAGCATCGTTGTCTCGATTGTCGGCAACAGCCTGATCGGCTTTTGCATCCCAGTTAGAGATATCACCATGAAGCTGGTCGACACGGTTTTGCAGCTGTGTCTCGTATTCAAGCGCCTCATTGATCCGATTTCTCAACGCCTTTACATCGTTCTGAAGATTTTGACTCACATCATGCCGCGCTAGATACTTGCGTCGCGCCCGGCTTGTCTGATCATCTCTGTCACGTTCGACTAAATCGTTGATCTGTGCCTGTACCAACGTGTTCAGTTTCTTCCAGAAGCTCGTCATGCGAGTTCACCATTTCCCTAAACTACACTTACTGCCATTATATGACTAAGCGCCTACCCTGCACGCACTTAATCACATTCACCGTCCCAGTTGAGACGATACACCGCCATGTTGGGTCCACCAACGCGCACAGAAGTCGTGCCACCGGTCAAAAACACTTCACACAGTCGATCATCCTGAGACGTACGATTCGGCAACTGGTTAGGAAAACCAACAAGATACTCTGCCTGATTCTCTTGAAGAAATTGCCAGATTGCGTCGCCATCATTGATGTAGGGTACAACTTCAGGTGAAACCAGGCCAGCAATGTCCAACAACGAACGCGAAGCGAAGTAGCCCACGGCACCAATATCATGCGCCGCCAACACGTCACTCATCGGAACATTTTCACGTATCCAGTGCGCCGTCGCCACCATCTCTTCATTGATGATCGCAACATCTGTCGCATAGATGCGCGGTCCATTGACAAAAGCAAACGCCGCGTAAACAAAGATCGCCGCGAGTAGAAGGACACGAGAGAACACACGTCTCACCAGCGCCACAGGCCCCGGACTGTGTCCCCACCGCACTAGCATCACAGTTCCAATCGTACCGAGAAGAACAAGCGAAGGCAACGCGGGCAACACGTATCTCCCGTGCTGGTAACTCGCAGGCAAGCGCAAGGCATAGAGAACCACAAGGGCCACTACCCATAATAGTGGCAGCAAATATGCCCACTGCCTGATCGAATCACGTTTCAACACCACGATTGCAAAAACAACTACACCCGGAAGGAGCAATAATTGTCCGCCCACCATGATTGAACTAAACAGATCAGACATGCGTGTGGCTAATGGCAGATTCAACAACACTGCATGCTGAGCAAACTTAGCAGCTGCGGTATCGGGAAGGAAACCACCCGTCAATTGTAAGTTGAGTATCAAATAAGGAGACATCATGGCGCCAAATGACACCAGTGCAGCACTTCCCCCCAGGACCAACGTACGAAAGCCATGCGGCCGAATCATTACGAGCACGAATCCACAAAGTGCAACCAGGACAATCCCTTCAGGACGTGCGAGGGTGGTAAGTGCAGAAGCAATACCAAATATCGCGCCGCGCAATGCAACGACACGAGTTCCGGCAGATTGGCAATCAAAGACTTCACGCCACACGAGGAACATCAGCCATAGCGTCAATGTACCGAACAATAATGTTTCCATACCAGAAGCAGCAGCCCAGATATGATGCCACGTAAGAACAAGCCCCAGGCCGACTATCAGAGGGCCGTACTGCAGCTCCGGTGCCACTTGATTGGCCATGCGGCTGCCAATCACTGCAAGAAAGGTTAACGCCATAATGCCCAAGCCATGTGTCCAGAGGACATAATCGATTTCCAGTCGGTAACCCAGACTGAGCAAAACTGTATACAAGGGTGAAGTCGAGGCGGCACTTGGTTCGCCGGGAATAAAGGCCCACTCGTTGTATTGCGCCAGATTCCGCGCATAAGTCTGGTGAATCCAACTGTCATCTAATGGGAAACCGCCACCGGATGTCATTACATAAGCAATTACCATAGTACTAGCCAGCAAAACGAACAGCACATCACGGGGCTTAACGATGGATAGCATACAATCGCGCTCCATTCACGTTTAGCTCAATTGGACTCAAAAAGTCGGGCGGCGCATCCAGGTCGAATACGAGCAGTCGCGGTGCCATGGGAACGGCGTCTCCTGCATCCTCCAAGTACTGAATAACGAGATAATCCACCTCGTAACGTGCAGCAATCACTGGAATGAGGTCAACCGGGGAATTAGGCAAAGCTACCCCACCATTGCCTGTGAAGTAAAAAAGCTGTGCAGGATTGCCCGACATCACTCGTGAACCTTCAGGCAGTTGCGACTGAAGTGCAAGATACAACGGAGGCACACTATTAGCACTGTATCGATTTGGTAAGGATACAGACACGCTAAATACAATTGCGACGACAAGCAACAACAGGCCGAAGATTCGTTTTGCAACAGGCGGATTCCAATGTTTAAGGCGACGCGCAACTACATCAACAGCATCTTCTAGACCCAGAACGCCCAGCACACACCAGAATGGCATCAAAGCGACTACCGCATGAAACAACCCACCTCGGATTCCAGGAAACGTGAATACCAGAGCAAAAGCGGCGTGAATCCCGATTGCAAACCAGATCATAGGCCGCAACAGTGGAAGGTGCCTGCGTTTCCAGAGTCCCAACAGCATAAATGGGAAGAGAACGATGTATCCTTCAACTGCCAACAAGGTTTGGAACGCAGCATTAAGCCCCTCAACGCGCGTTGACACGAAGAGAGATACTCCCCCCGCGTCCAGAAACTGCTCAAGGCTGGACTGCGGTGGATAATTGAACATTTCATCATATGAGGTGTACCAGATTGTCTGTGTACCCCCCACTGGCAATACAGACCCCATGACGGATAAATTGCGCGCAAACCAGGGAGCCATAATAACTAGGTAGGCCGCCACGAACAAACCGAACCAGATTGTTCGCCTTCTGAATGCGCCTGGTAAACTAACCCAATCTAAAGGCCAGTAGAGCACAAAGAAGCCCACAATCACAAGAATCAGTCCATCGGAGCGCGTCATATGCCCAAGAGCGCTCATTGCACCTGCGAGGACCCACCAGAAGGCAGGTCGTTTGGCAGTATGCACTGCGTACCCCATCGCTAGCAACGCCGCTGCGCCAATGAACGCATAAGGCGCGAAGGTATCCGTTGCACCCCACATTCGTAGAAAAAACCCTCCAACGACGAAGAGCAGGCCTCCCAACCACGCGTGACGCAATCCGCTGCCAAGCAGTAATCCAAAGAACCAGGTCAGCTGCGCCGCTCCCCAGGTGAGGATAATCAGACCGATCTGTGCAGCCGCATAAGAGATACCGAAGATCGACATGCCAAGTGCAGCGACTAGAGAGGTAAGCGGCATCCAGTAAATGTGAGAGGGCGAAGGCAGTGTATCGGGAGCGCCCAGGTAGGTCCACAGATAGGCATCTGTCAACCCATAGCCCTCCACAAGGCGAACCGCCGCATTGTAATGATAAAATGCATCTGTATATCCCGGCCGTTCGTTGAAAACTCTTGCAGCGATAACGATCACAACAAGTGAAACCAGGGAGAATAGCAGTCCACTGTGCCTGGGTTTAATCAACACCTGCTATGCCTCCGGGAAGTAATTCTCGTCGAGCTGCTTGAGAACGTAGGTTTTCTGGACGGTGACCCCAACGTTGTGTTCAATCATGAGTTGTGCGAGTCTCTCACCATCGACAAGGGTCACCTTCATATTTGGAATCGTTTGAACATACTCAACCGCATAAGGGCTGAAAGTCGAGGTCGTTATGAAAACGCCTTTTGTCGCTCCTACTCCCATCAAGCTGCCAACAAAGGCCTGGACATCTGGTCTGCCGACTTTGCGATCAGGAGACCAACGCTTTGCCTGAACATAGATGATGTCGAGGCCCAATTTATCCTCGTAGATGACACCATCGATACCACCGTCTCCAGAACGCCCCACACGCTGTCCCGACTCCAATGAGCTTCCATAACCCATTGCCAATAACAAATCAACCACAAGTCGCTCAAAGGCTCCCGATGTCAGTTTAAGTACAGTTTCCAAAAGCGCATCAGCTAGAGCTGTCCGAAGATATTGGTAGAGTACATCGATTTCTTCCTCAGGCGTGGATTCATCGGAAGGTTCATCATAATTCGGTGCGATTTTTGGCGACTTAGAACGCTGTACAAATGTCTGAAACTCAGCAAACTGCATCAGGAATGATTTATCGATGCGTTCAACACCTCTGCGAATTAGATCCAAACCTCGGGGCGTGATCTTGAAATACCCTCGACGTGTAGCTTCAATTAATCCCGCTTTCGAGAGATAGGTCTTTGCCCAATGCACTCTGTTGCGGTAAGTCGTCGTGGTGCCACTGGGCAATCGCTCCTCGAGTTCTTCATCTGTCAACTCGAGTTGATCTGCTAATACATCCCCCACTGTGGTTACATGCCATTCATGAGCGTCAGCAATGATATGCAGAAGGGGCAACATGAGCTCATCATATTTGGGAATGGGCATGTTCAGGAATCCCCCTGATACCTAGCAATACGGGAGAGAACGGCGTCTGCTTTCTCCACTAGCATATTGTCATCAGAATCTGCCCATCTCCCCAGCAAATCTCGGATATCGATCTGATTCAGAGCCTGCATAGCTACCGATGCATCAATGCGAAAGAAGGCATCGAGAGCAAACACTGCCTGATATGCGGCATTATTCGACCAACTGGCACCCTGCGACGCAATGAGCCTTAGCAATGGCTCTACAGCAAGCTCGACTCGCGCACGACCAAGCGCATAAAGCGCAGCATCGGCTACGTGTGCTTCATCTTCCGCAAATGCAACTAAGTCATTGATTGCTGCCCGTTGCCGACCATCATCCAGAGTCAGACGGAGAAGCTGCCGTGACAGCGCTTCTTCGTATATATCTGACTCCCCGACAATCGCTGAGTTATGCCGTTCCAAAACGAGACCAATTCTGAAAAGTGCGTCCTGCTGTTCGTCAAAGTCACCTTCACGCATCTCTCTGAAAAGCGACTCCCAGGCGTCAAGCGGTTTTGCCATAATCTTATCCCTTTGCCCGTGAAGCATTTGCAAATGCTATCGTCATGATGCGGGTTCTTCATGCACAAAAATGGTCGCGATGTCATCAGAGTACAACACAGACCAATCATTCGCTTGCGAAAGCAGTGCTGCCAGTCCGCTGCCGGTCTCAATCAGCGCATGTCCAATGCCATATTCATTGAACAATGGGTCAAAATGCACCGAGCCAAACGCAACATTCGCATAAGTATCCACAAATTCTCGATACAAGTCTGTTCGTCCATCAATGAAGACCGGCAAATCCGGCAGATGGAACATTAAATAGCCACCCCAGTTATAACTGTTGAAGATGTTACCTTCTTGTGGGGTCTGCTTCAGAACTTCAGTCGCGGTGACTGGGAAAAATCCGGCGTGTCTCTCGTTTATGGTCGTTGGGTTCATCAAGCGTAGTAGATTGACACTTACACCAAATGCGACAAGGATGATCAGAAGTACATTGAGACGTCGCATCTGGGGTGTTGGTTGCTGAACCGGGCGAATCACCCATCCTCTGTGCTGCAAAAAATCGTTGAGATGACGCGCGATTATCGGGGCTGCAACAACAACGAACAAGGCAATATTCCGGCTTGCGGTCAGCGCCAGATAAGCTGTACCCGTCAACAGAACCAACTCTGTGAAATCCAGCCGACGACGACTCATAACCATAGACGCAGGTGCGAGAATCAACAGAAAAGTGAAAGGCAATATCTGCGGATTAGACAAGTCTGGGGGCTGCCATTCCTGGATATAGTCACGCAGGACCTGCAAACCGAAAGTTTCGAAAGGCACCAACAACAAGTCAAATCCATTGGGGTTTATTAACAGCACTAGCGATCCGACCACACCAACCACTGTCAGTTTTCGTACACCCCTCCATCCTACCGTTCGTAACTTGGCCTTACTGATAACCAGGTTCAGTATTTCGCCCGTTACGGTGCCACCCCAGAACAATAAGCCCACAAAGAAGCCGGCATGTATATTGCCCCAAATCCACATGACAGGGACGAACCACCATAAGCGATCCTCATCGAGCCACTTGTAGCGAAATAACAGCCAGATAACCACCGTACTGAAGAAATATGTAGCCATTTGAGGTCGTGGCGTCCAGAATATGGCAGCGGCAGCAGCGGTGGCAACCAATAACAGCGCGTTTACATAAGGATTGCCTGGCATAGTCTTGAAAAGAATAATCATCCCTGCAACTGCTACGAACGCGGTAGACAGCATCAACGCGTTGATACCGCCAATCTGCCACAATCCATAGAGGATTACCTGTCCCCCCCAGTCATAGTAGACCCGTGGCTCTCCGGCGAAGGTGTATGAGAATGAATCGGTATAAATCATCTGACCCGTTTCCAGCATGGTACGTCCACTATGCAGATGCCACCACATATCCGCATCATTGGGAACGTCACTCGCCATTGCAAACAACAGCAAGAAAAGAATGATGATTGCTGTGCGCTGAATTGTCAGTCGCGATAGCATCTAATAACGACCTCTCTGGTTCAGGATATAGTAGGCGAGTATCTCAACCTGAAATTCGCAGCCAGTTTCAAAGTTAAGTGTGCTTCGAAAAGAATGCGTTTACAGTAGTGAGGTTACAAGAAAATAACTTAGCTGTGCGTAAAGGAAGCTACTATATGAAATCAGCTCGCTCCGCAATGGACCCCGCGCTTCTGGCTGCTCTGCTCACGACCTTCTACGCGCTCTTTATTGTTGTCCGAGCCAATGATCCGCTTGTGCTCGTTACACTGGGTACGCGCTACGCGCCGGATTCGCTGGACATTCGGGCCGTCAATGAGGAGGGTTATGACGGCCAATTTGTATATTATCTGGCTCGATATGGCGCTGATGGCGGCGAGTACATTGATGTTCCTGCGTATCGTGCACAAAGGATGCTGCTTCCAGCATTTGGTGCTCTCTTGTCATTCGGCCAGTCTGACTGGCTTCCATTCTCCCTTCTCGCAACCAATGTCATTTCTGTAGCTTTGGGCACCTGGGCGCTTGCATCCCTCCTGATGGCTTCAAATGTAAGTGCATGGTATGGGCTCGGGTATGCACTTGCTATAGGTGTTTTTGGTGCAACACGCCTTACCACAACGGAACCTCTGGCATACGGCTTAGCCTTGATTGGCATTTGGTTCATATCGAAACAGCACTACTCGCGTGGCGCACTGCTATTTGCATTGGCAGGGCTAGCCAAAGAAACAACTTTCATTTTTGTCGCTGGTTACATACTGCACTGGTTACTTAACAAACAGTGGGCAAGAGCACTGCGCTTTGGTGCTATTGCAATTTTGCCCTTCGCGTTTTGGCAATTGGTGCTATTTGCCACATTCGGTGCAGTCGGAATTGGGAGTGGTGGCAATATGGCCACTGGATTCGAGTTGATACCGTTCATGGGTATTGTTCGCATCATCAGCGATGGAAGTCTACTTGTATTCGCCGTGTTGATGCCACTGATTGGCATTTTCGTTCTTGTACCGACGCTATGGGCGTTTTGGCGGGGTTGGCAGGACTGGCGATTACAGCAATGGTCTCTAATCACAACGCTGCTGGTAACACAAGCAGGGATTATGTTGTTTGTACCGTTTTCAACTTATCGGGAACCTCTAGGTATCTTACGGTTTGTCGTGGGTCTGCAGATCATGGTGATCTGGTATGCAGCAGCCAAACATCAGAAACGCGCTCTGCGCTACAGTATGTTCTGGATAATGACTTCCTTGCTTGTGATCGCAACCGACTACAACACAGGTTAAATGGCTGAAAGTCATATAACCACTACGAAAACCCAGAACCAGGCTGTGGCAGTACGAATGGCGTGACATATATTGACACCTCCCCCAGAGTAGCCACAGGGCGAAGTAGGTCCAGGCATACTCCTGGTCCAAGTGGCTGTTCATAGGGGCCGTAGATCACGTAATGCACAGCGAATCCGTTCGTGCGCGTTGCGGTCTCATCGATTATCCACGAACAGTCTTCCACATTACTGCTCGCGTACCAATCTATGACCAAGCGCAGGCGTGTCTCCGCGTTGAACGTCTCAGAGGGGTGGCCATAGACAGGACGTGCCTTTGCGACGATCGGAACCCAAACCCCGATTGTTGGGGCTGTCATGATGACGTCAGTAGAAGTTGCGGACTGACCTATCCAGGCGAGTGCATGACGATAGTCCTCACGAAGGAGAGCATCACCCTCTGCTTCGGCCTTATACAACGGAAAAATTGGCAGAAAGATCACCAGCAATTGGCTCAGACTTAGTACAGGAATTGCAATGACATACAGCCAGAGCTGCATTCTAGGTGGTTTGAACACGCGTTTGAACCAATAGTCGTCCAGTGATCTTGTCGCAAAATATGCAACAGGCAATACCAGACCAAGGCCAAACGACATACCTCCAAAAACAGGTAAAAAAATAAATATCAAAATAGCGGCTAACCAAAACAACATGAAGCGGTCACCATCCGCTTCCAGTCGGCGCACTGCACGCACCAGTCCCGGGAAACTCAGGATCAATAGTACGCCTAAACCAAGTATCAGGCTCAGAACTCCGGGCGCAGATAGTTGGCGCTGACGCAGCCAAATCTCAAATGCCGGATTCTGCAGTGCAGTCAAAACATAATAAGCGGTCAGGGGCAAAGTAGGGATTACAAACCAACTTAACCAACTTAGTTCACGACGCGGAAGCCGACGGTACGCAACTGCCTTTGCCACCACGCTCGCAATCAGGGCCAGCGTAATGGGCAACAGCGCCAACCCGTATAAGATAGCCAGGCTCAATCCAAGAAAGATTACTGGCGCACCAGTATGCGCATCGAGCTGTTGGTCCGCTCCTGGACGGAAGACAGGTATGAACTCTGCAGCTGTTAACGCCAGACATGCAGTAGCCAGCGGATAGTGTATGCTCACCAGCGCCCCATAAATAGGGAAAGCCAGGGGGGAATTCAGATCGACAGTCGTCATCTCTCCCGTAAACAGGAAAACGATCCATCCCAATCCTGAACCCACTGTCGCGAGAACGAAGAAAGTACGTCGCGCCTTAACACGCGTCCAGGTAACAGCCGCCAGTTGATACAATGCGGATAACATAAAGATACTTGCAAGTATTCGGCCTACCTGGAATATCAGTTCAGCTGGCAGCAAAGAAATACGTGTCAGATGTCCAAGCAATATATAGAAAGGTTGCACCATAACGGCCACATGCTGATCTGGGGTGTGCATAAACTGCACCAACCACTCACCTGATTCTCCTTGTAACATACGGGATAGATAGGTAGTGGCATCAACGTGGTGATGCAATACTCCCATGAAGCGTGCCTCGGGCGACGCCAGGGCGATTAGCAAAAATGGCAAGAAGCTTATGCCAACGATAGCCACACTAACTATCGTCACCCACCGCCATTCAGAGCGTGCGACGTAACCTGTCAAGGTCAATACGATCTCTCGCCTAAGGGGTCTGTTCGCGTCAAAGCCATAGAATAGGTTATCATGAATCGGGCAGGCAAAGCCTTATGGTTTTATGGAACCAAAATCAGGCTTGTCTTCATCATTCAGGCAACAGCGTAATGATACAATAATACACAGCTTGCTACGTGCTTCACAGGAAATCAATGTTATGAACGCAATCCAGCGCCTGTATCAGTTGCAAGAGACCGAACTGGAAAGCGCTCGTTTAGCGCAGCAGAAGCAGCAAATCGAATCTGCCCTGGCTGATGATGCAGCGGTAAAGCGTTACCGCGACATACTCAATAAAGTGCAAGCAGAACTTAAACCATTGCGCCAACGATTCAGTGAGCTGGAACATCAATTGGAAGCGAATCAGAATAAACAGCGCGCAACAGAAGAGCGGTTGTACAGCGGCAACATCAAGAACCCTAAAGAATTACAGGACATGCAACTGGAAGTCGAATCCCTGAAAACGTGGCGGGCTCAATTGGAAGAACGAATGCTTGAAACCATGCTTGCCGTCGAAGAAGCGGAAGAAGCCTTTAGGGCGGCTCAAAAACAATTTGACGCGGCTGTCACCTCAGCGGCCAGTCGTAACAGCGAACTACATGAAAGATTGTCTGAAATTCACCTGCGTCTGCAAGCCAATGAGAGCCAACAAAAAAAGCTGCGTGGTGAAATTTCGCCTGTGCTGCTCACGGAGTATGAAGTGGCCAAACCTAAAAAAGCACAACGACCTCTGAGTTTGCTTAACGGCGATACTTGTACCGTCTGTGGGGTTGCACAAGTTGAGTCTGTGGTCAGAGCGGTAAGAAGTGGACAGGAAGTCACACGTTGTCGAAACTGTCAGCGTATTTTGGTTCAGGTTGACTGAAAACATAGATTAGCTTAATACCTGTTGTCAGATTCTTCACAGAAACTTTTACCGAAGGACGTGCTATGGTCAAGCGTAATCAACGTCGTTTACCCAGCTTATATGACGCACCGTTTGGCCAACGAGCGCCATCAATCAGCATCCCTCAAAAACATGCGAACCGGTACGGTGACCGACGACACTTGGCAGAGCTTGTTCATTTCTGTCGGACCCATCATCTTCATGGCCATGTCTTCTCTCTGGAACAGATACTTGTCGAGCCCCGCTTCTACGCATTGCTTCCCCTTGTTGATGTACCAGAAGAGGACACAGATCCTGATGTTTTTGAGATAATCCCGAGAAATCACATCCATCCGTATTTGCACGCCGCATACAATCTGCCTACACTCGGCGTTAACGACCTGAGCAAGGGGAACCGGCATCTCGCAATTTTGGGGCTACCTGGAAGTGGTCGTACCACTGCCCTGGCAGCAATAGCGCTCTGGAGCCTCGCACTGGTTGAGTTCGATCCGCCGTATGACAAAATCCAGGCAGAGATTGACCGCCGTGAATCAGAACTTTCGAAAGAAGAGCGTACCGAGCGTATCCGTCACCGCATTCGCGTTGCTCAAAAGGCACAGCAGCGCATGGCACAGAGCGATGGCAGGTCATATAAGATTGGCGAGGACCCGGAAGTCAACCAGATCGAATCCATCAAACCATTTCGTGAGCGCCTGCCGATCTATCTACATCTCGACAATCTTGATATCCAAACCGACAACCGTCAAAGCGATCCAGCCGAACCTCTGATCCGCGCTGTACAGTTGCAACACACTTATCTGACATCAAAAACACTCCCGACAAGCCTCTACCGTGCGATCAGCAGGCAGCAAGCAATCGTTCTGATTGATGGTTTCGACGAGCAGTCCGGTGACAGACAAAACATCATCAAAAGCTGGCTCGATGCGCTGATGCGCCTGTATCCAGACAATTACTATATCCTGACGGCCCTCCCAATGGGCTTTCACTGGATGACCGAGATGGGGATCACCCCAGTTTACCTGCGTCCGTGGTCGCTCATTGAGGCATCACAGGCGGTACAAAAGCACATCACGACTTCACAGCTTGAAGTTGATGAGAATAATCTCGCTCAACTACAGCGGACAAGTCGTGCACTACTTCCGGTTGAAATTGCATTACGAACGCAATCATTCATTCGACGCGACGGCCAACTCCCGGAAAACCGCAGCGATTGGATTATTGATTACCTGAACAGTCGCCTTGATGACGCAGAGGCATGGCGCCCATTGCTAGAACGCATGGCACAGATCAAACTTGATTCCAACGAGGTTACCTTACGTCAGTTAATCGCTTCAGATAAAGAGCAACCCATATGGACACCATTCGGCATCACGACCAAACCGCTAGATACAGCTAAACCGCTAAATGCGGAAAGTACAAATGCCTCGCCTGAAGTTGCAGCAGAAGGCTCGTCGGAGAACACAGAAACATCGCCCAATGAAGGTGTACCGGACTCACGTCGTGACACGACCCGATCTTTAAGACGCGCACTGTCGTATCTGGAACAGGCTGGTGTGATAATTGGCGGCGCTAGTGGTAGATACCGTTTTCGGCAGTCACAGATTGCCGCCTATTTGGGGGGAATGAGTTTAGTCGATCAGGATGAAGACGTACTGGTCGAAAGGGCACTAAAACCTTCCTGGCATGAAGCATTCGGCTACACATCAGAACATCGCAGCATCGATAGCGCTGTAAGCGCATGTCTTACAGCGCCACTTGACATTCAATACAGCACCATCAGTCAGATGGTACGTTGGCTGAGCTATGCAGGTAAGCGTGCTGGCTGGCGCCCTCAATTACTGCGCTTGCTTGGCAATCTGGTTGTCGCACCTCACCAGTATGTGGCGCTCCGCGAGCATATTGCCGCAGCATTGATCAGCAGTCAGGATGAAGGCGCGTTGGTCATAATGCGCACTGCTCTTCAGAATCAGAATGCGGACATTCGTACGCTGGGATGCCTCGGGTTGGGCGCACTGAGGGACACGGCCGCCATTAAGCCATTGGCTGCCCTGCTAAAACATGCAGATAACGACGTGCAGGTCTCAGCGACGCTTGCACTGGGTGCAATAGGAACACAGCCGGCACTGCTTGCAATGGTCGAAGCCATGCAACATTCGGAAAGCCGCAGCGTGCGACGTGCTGCTGCAGAAATGCTGGCTATGTATCCAGATGTTGGCTATGAAACACTGTATGATGCAATTAACGAAGTTGAGGATATATTGCTGCGACGTGCAATTCTGTTTGGTCTGGGGCGCGTACGCACAGATTGGGCGCTGATCACAATTAACGAGGTAGTCTCCTCGGCTGAAGAAGAATTCTATGTGCGGTTAGCAGCAATGGAAGTGTTCCGTATGATCTACGAGGCAGAAAATCAGGGTGTACACAACTATCCTGAATTAGCAGGTGTGCCATGGCTACTCGATTTTGCAGAGCAGCAACGGCGGCTGGGCGAACTACCACGCGATGCTACAGCTTTGGATGTCCTTCAATATGCGATGACTAAAGGCCACCCTCAACTGCGCTATCTGGCCTTGGTAACCAGCAGCCAGCTTGGAATCAAGGACGTGTTAGATGCAATATACGTACGCCTGAATGACAAGCATGAGGCGATCCGGGATTCCGCATATCGTTCACTCATGAGCCTCTCGCGGCAATTCGGCATATCATTACCCGCACCTGTCAAGGTGAACGCAGACGCAGACCCCGCTTCGGACACAATGTTTGAAAGCGCCTGAGAAGGACCTTGTCCATTATTCAGTTGCGGTTGAGACCTCGGGCGGATTACAAGCAAAAATACTTATCGAATCCGTATGGAAGGTAAACTGATTCTCACCTGCAAGCAGAACTACGCGGTATCCTTGAATTTCTGCAGGATCATAGGTTGTGCCATTCTGTGGACACCCCAGGCTGGTATCAGTCCAGATAACTGCTTCCAGTTGTGCAAGCCGCACACGTCTTAAAGGCAAATCCAGCTCGCGCGCAACGCGCTGTTGAGCCAGCGAAAAGAATTCCTCAGCACTTGGGTCGATTAACAGAAGCAGCTGATCGCGAGCCGGCTCATCACCGGAGCACAATACAAACGTATCCGGTAGCGCAACCCGATAGCGATGAACAATACCACCCACAAGAAATTCAACTTCATAACCGCTACGAAGCTGGTCGAACGACAATCTTCCCGAACAACCAAAATCAAAATCACTCCATTGAACGTCTGTAATCCGCGCTAGTTGCACCGCATTCGGAATGATATTGAGACGTGCTGCCAAGTCTTCTAACATATCACTCAACAGGCCATCTGGTATCGTGGTGCGGGTTTCGATCAAAGGAGACAAAGAGACCGCATTGATTTCTGCAGCAGTAGAGGTTGCTATGATGTCTACAGCAGCGGGAGGCGGTTGAGAAGTAGGCGTTAAGGTAGGAGCGATAAACGTGGCCGTTTGCGTCGGTGGTACAAGGGGAACGGTTGGGATTTGAGTGGCTGTGGTCTGGTCAGTACAACCAACCAGGATTGTGAACCAAACCAACAGCCAGGACCAAGCCCTATTCGACTGAAAGTCGCGCTTCCACATCTGCACTTGTTAGGCCTTCGATGCTCAGGAGTTTATCACGCTTTTCAGCTCCAGCGACGATTTCAATGCGATTCGGCTCAATTTCAAGCAGTCTCGCCAAAAAGCTAACAAGCTCCTGGTTTGCAGCAGGATCTCCCGCTGGGGCGGCCTGAAGACGAACTTTTAGCGTGCCATCTTCCGTTTTCCCGGCAATCTCGGTGGCCACAGCGCGGGTTACCACGCGTACACCAATGGCAGCACCCCCACGCGCATCGGTTATTCGAAAGGGACGATCAGTCATAGGTCGTGTTCCTGGCTTATCAGTGACTAGTCCGTACGAAAGTCAACAACTAGACTTATGTGTGTTATCGCCCACATAAATCACGGGTTGCATTTATCATCAGTTTACACACGATTGTCTACAATTGACCTTGAGAAGATCGCTTCACTTAGAACCGTAGCAGCGCTGTCAGCAGATAGATGGCCAGGAAAGCAACCATCGGGCTGAAATCAATACCACTGGTCTGCGGTAGCGCTTGACGAATTGGCTTAAGCACAGGCTCAGTCAGGTCCAGCAGCAACTTCACTATCGGGTTGCTGTAGTCCAGATTCGGAATCCACGTCATGATTACGCGAGCCAGTAGAATCAGGCTGTAGATCTGCAGAGCAAAAGCGATAAATGCGAACAGTGACGCCATTGTGTTACACTCCGTTGATACTCACACTTTCAGATATGGTTTGGTTTTACAGTTCGAGTTCAGAATTCATTGTACTACTATACGAAAACCCTGTGGAGGGGTTGCAGTCACGCTTATCAGTTGCGTTCTCCGAAAATGGCAGACCCAATTCGGACAATAGTCGCGCCCTCTTCTACAGCCACCGAATAGTCATTTGTCATCCCCATGCTGAGTTCCGGTAGAGGATGAGATAGCTCAGCAACTAACATCTCACGCAATGCCGCAAGCCCTGCAAAGACAGGTCGAGTCTTTTCTGGTTCCTCTAAGTAGGGAGCCATGGTCATCAGACCGATAACCTTCAGATTTGGTAAAGCGATGATCTCCGCGACTGTTGTACGTATACTATCCCTCACGGCGCTATTCCTCTCCCAATTAGACGCTGTGAGGCCGTATTTTCCCACTTCACCGCTGACGTTAATCTCAAGAAGAACGGGCAGAATCCGTTCTTGCTGGCTTGCCTGAGCATCCAGTCTATGAGCGATTTTCGCACTATCGACAGAATGCACCTGATCAAACAGTGCTACAACATCACGTGCCTTGCGACTTTGGATGTGTCCTACCATGTGCCACGTCGGAGAGACAGCCAATTGCGTATTTATCTCGCGGATCTTTTCTAAAGCTTCTTCGACACGATTCTCGCCAAAGTCTCGGATGCCAGAAGACCAGGCCGCAATGATATCAGCGACTGGCTTGCGCTTACTGATAGCGACAAGTGTCACTTCAGCCGGATCACGTCCGACGCGCGCACAAGCCGTCGTGATGTTTGCCTTGACGCGTGCTATGTTGTCAGCGATCGTAGTCATGTAAGTTCCTGATCGAAACTGGAAACAAGCTTACAAACTGATGACAACGCCAAACCGTCCGGTCTTGCCTTTTTCTCCGCGATGAGAATAGAAATCATCCGTAGATGAATATGTACATATCCCACTGACTTCTATGTCAACGACACCTACGCGCTGCAAATCCAGGCAATTGGCTGCCCACAGGTCGACATATGCGCTGCCGTCTGCCGTATCACGTCGCACAAACTCACTGGCTTCGTCCCCAAAATAGGCATAAAGCGCATCGACCACTTCTTCGCCCACCTGAAAAGTATCTTGAGAAATGCTGGGACCAATAATCACCTGTATATCTTGAGGATTGGAGCCAAAACAGCTCTCCATGGCACGTACCATGTTGGCCGCCATCCCCTGCACAGTGCCGCGCCAGCCTGCATGTGCTAACCCGACAGCACGTTTTACCGCGTCATAATACAAAAGAGGGACACAGTCAGCGTATCGCATTACAAGCGGTAAATCCGGTTTGTTGGTAACGACACCGTCTGCACGATCCAGCCATCGACGTGCCTTGAGCGGCTGTAGCGCACATACAACGTCTGCGCCATGAACCTGCCAGGTAGTGCAGGCATTGTGACCTGGAACCTCAAGTACGGAGTAGACACGGTCATGATTCTGGCGCACCGCCCGCGGGTCATCGCCTACGGTGCCACCTAGATTTAACGACCCCCAGACCCCCGAGCTTACGCCGCCATGGCGTGTGAAGATTCCGTGCTTCAGGTGAGGCCACCGCTCGCTCCGATAATACTTGATGCCATCAACATGAATGACCTGCACGCTGCCTACCCCACTTTTTTTTGAAGTTCAGGGCCATTATAGCGGGACGATCTGATGATTTGAACCCATACGAAGCCTGGCACTCCGGTTAACTTCAGTGACCCGTACAGCTTTACCGGGCCCGTTGTTCAGTATCTTTGTTCCATGTTATACTCGATTCGCAATCGTAGATCAGGGCATCTGCAGCAACCTCTTCGTATCTAGACTATAATATTAGTGATACAAGGCACGAGTGTGGAGCGGCTGCGATCCAATCTGGGATCGCTGTGTCTAGATCAGGCGATCGCATTTGCAGAGCTTTTCTGGCGAAGGCAGCAAACAAAGTATGATCAAAGTACTCATTGTTGATGACCACCCGCTTTACCGCGAAGGTCTTTTGCGTGCATTATCCTTTGAAGAAGACATCGAAGTTGTGGGCATAAGCGAAGATGGCCATACGGCGATTCATGCGACTGATCAGCTAACGCCAGATGTTGTTTTGCTGGATGTTAATCTGCCAGGCATGAATGGACTACAGGTAGCCCGGCGACTTAAGTCATCGGATAACGGCCCGGTGGTGGTCATTCTCACGGCACATCATGATGATGAACAAACGTTGCACGCGATGCGCTCTGGTGCAGCAGCCTACTGCGCCAAAGATGTCGATGCAGATACGTTAGTCAAGGTTATACGGGAAGTAGCCAACGGGTTCTACGTAATTGGCAGCCAGCGTATGACTCATACAGAATTCCTGCACTGGATGAATGACAAGATTGAAGATACAGCAGGCCCATATACCGCTGACGCTGATGCTCACTTTATTCCTCTTAGCCCACGCGAGATGGAAATCCTACAACATGTGACCAATGGGCTGATTAATAAAGAGATCGCACTCAAGCTGGGAATCAGCCAGCAGACCGTCAAGAATCATATGACATCAATTTTGAAAAAACTTAACGTTAACGACCGTACACAAGCGGCTATTATGGCGTTGAGACGGGGCTGGGTGCGTATTGATGATGGCGAGAGAGATTATTGATTCATCATCCAATAGACCATCTTATGTTATGCCTTTATTGATCGCTTTCTTCCTTCACCCAACACCCAACCCATCGTAAGGTTCCTGCGAGTCGGAAGGCAAAGACGGTATGGTGAATTTTCAGACAGACTTCGACGACGACATGTTCGATGAAGGCGAACGTGACCCACGCGATGAACTCATAGATATGATCACCAGTGAGATGGAGACTGCCCGCAAACGTATGGTTGAAATCCGTGACCAGATTGAAACCATGCAAAACTCGGTCGAACGCGAGCAAAACAGATACAGCGGCATTGCTGCAGAATTACGCAACCTCAAAGACAATCTGGATACTGTACCACGCGAAGACATACGTGATCGATATGATGAGGCGCTGGACGCACGTTTTCGTTTAGCGACTATGCGTGGACAACTCGAAAAATTCGAAGCCAATTATCAGATACTCGAACAGAATCAACAGTTGTTCGCCCGGAGCCTCGATATACTCCAGGGACATTCAAGCATTGGAGGACCTGGGGGAACACCTGTAACGCCGATCGACGTTGTAGGCATTATTCGCGCGCAAGAAGAGGAACGCCAACGTCTGGCTCGACAGATGCACGACGGGCCTGCACAGTCTTTGACTAACTTCATCCTGCAGGCTGAAATTTGCCAACGATTGTTTGACCGCAATCCTGATCGCGCTGCCGAAGAACTGGAAAACCTCAAGTCCAACGCCTCCAAGACGTTTCAAAAAGTGCGTGATTTCATCTTCGACCTTCGTCCTATGATGCTTGATGATCTGGGCGTGGCCCCCACTGTAAGGCGCTACGTCGAGTCTTTCCGTGAGAAGAACGATATCGCGGCGAGTGTTGAGATTATCAACGAAGATCGACGCCTGGAGAACTACCGAGAAGTAATGGTATTCCGCAGCATTCAAGATATCCTGAGCATGGCTCGTGACTATGCTGCCCCGACAGAACTGTCCATTAAGCTCGACATGTCAGGAGACATCATAAAGGCCAACATAGAAGATGACGGGCGTGGCTTTGATGCCAGTGCGCTGGCAGATGAAGATTATGAAGACACCGGTGGAGATGCACGTATACAGGCACTGACCCACCTCCGCGATCGTTTGGAACTCGTCGGTGGAACGTTGAGCGTCCACAGCACCGAGGGAGATGGCAGCGTCATTCGTGTTGAGATTCCGGCCGAATAGGTCGACCCTGGTCAGGGCTAGATGGCCCTATAAAGCTTGCCGGCACCGCTAAAACGGCGCAAAGATTTGTGAGTTCGCCGACGTTTAGTACTAAAGTAGTGCTCTCGGGTGAGTTTGACTTTATCAGCCCTTGGATTACACTAATGACGTGGGATGACGCGATCTTAACGACATTTATGCAGCTTTTTGAGTTACGCTAGCAGGGAACACCGGAGCAGCACCGGTGAAGCTATAATGATACGCCACCAACAATCGGGGCGCCCCCTATACGGAGTAAGACATGAACAGAACCGTCCTGTTGATCCTCGGTCTACTTATAATCCTTGCCGCCGTCGTGGGGGTCATACTCCTTTCCCAAACGGGTGGCGGGACACCTGCGGCTACAGCAGAACCAGCTGCCGACACAACGCCAGAGGTGATTAACACCGCAGCCACACCGGAGCCAGAACCTGAAACGCAGATTCAGGTCGTAATTGCTGTACAGGAAATTCGGCGTGGCACGATCATTGATAGCACAATGGTCGATACCCGCAATTTTGACGAGGACTTTGAATTCGCGACCACTTTCTCATCGGTTGAAGATGTCATAGGGCGTGTTGCTCGGACAGATATTTTCCGTGAAGAAATAATCGTGGATAGCAAGGTTGTTGACTCACGAGATGTTCTGGCTGCAGAAGGCTCGGATGCTGCCCTACTTGTGCCACGCGACCGCGTCCTGATAGCAGTTCCGATGGATCGTCTGACAAGTATTGCCTACGCGATCCAACCGGGTGATACCGTCGACATAATCATTTCCTTCCTGTTTGTGGATGTGGATCCGGCTTTCCAATCCAGAGAGCCAAATGCCTTCACCTTTATCAATCCTATTCGCAACGATGATGGCACCTTCAGCTTGGGAATCACCGAAGACGCAGTCGTGGTGGAAGGCCGTTTCGACACGCGTGTGGTGCCGAACGTCGGAACCGTTCCAGTAGTCGTTGGGCCATCTGAAGAACCGCGCCCAAGACTGGCTACACAAAGAACGATTCAGAATGCTCGGGTAATTCATGTTGGCGACTTCCCGAACAACGGTGTACTGTTCCCAACACCAACACGTCGTCCAGCTGACGATGCCACACCTCAGCCTGCGGCAGCACGTCCAGCAGCAGCGGAGACAGCTGTCCCGACCGAAGTTGTACGCCCTGATATCGTCGCTCTGGCGGTAACACCACAAGAAGCGGTGATGATTACCTGGTTTGTCGAAGCTGGAATACCGATCAATTTTGTCCTGCGTTCGCCAACGGCAACATCACTGGCCGAAACCGATCCTGTAACGCTCGATTACATCATGAACCGTTACCGTATCGCGCTTCCTGAGTTGCTCCCTTACACCATCGAACCTGCGATACGAAGCATCCGTCAGTTGGATGTTGGTGATCGTATTTCACTCAGTGACGATGGCAGCAACGCGGACGAATAAGCATGTAAGCCAGCGTGACGAGAATAGAAATGAACCAGCATGTGTATCACCATGTGCTGGTTCATCCGTTACGATAGGTGATACAGTTTTTGCGCAAGAGGACCTGTGTTTTTCCCAAACAACTCGTTGTGAACATTGATCAAGCTCTTGTGGTTACAAAGTACAAGCGATGTGTTGCGCAATAAAATGAAGCAAACTTTTCAGCATCAAAGACGCTGTAAGTGGTGATCAAAAAGCGCATAAAGCGAAGTCAGGGACAACTATGAAATCTCAGCCTCCCGTTGATGATGGCGGTAACGAAATTATCAAAATCTTGCTCGTTGACGATATCCAAGATGCCCGTGATGGTATACAACGGCTACTGTCATTCGAACAGGACTTCCGAGTGGTAGGCTCAGCAGTAAACGGCCGAGAAGGTGTGCGCAAAGCCCAGGAACTTCAGCCGGATATCGTCATCATGGACATCAATATGCCGGATATGGACGGCCTGGAAGCGGCAAGCCGTATCACAAAAGCACTGCCGTTCGTCGGCGTAATTATGATGTCCGTACAGGATGATCCAGATTACCTTCAGCGTGCGATGCTCGCCGGTGCGCGGTTCTTTTTGAGCAAGCCCCCCTCAACTGATCAACTCTACAACACAATACGTAACGTCTACGAACAGTATCGTCCCATCAGAGAGAAATTTCAGCGATTATCGGATCCCTCTCTTTTCAGAGAAGAGGAGAAGAAACCGACCACACCCGGTACACGTGCGGGCAAAGTCATCGCAGTCTACAGTCCCACTGGTGGTGCAGGGTGCACAACAATAGCCACAAATCTGGCATCTGGCTTGATGCGAGAGAATGTGAAGACCCTTCTCGTCGATGGCGACGTTGAATTCGGTGATGTGGGTGCATTCTTGGATCTGCGTTCACAATCCACGTTGGCTGATCTCGTTGAAGCAGCCAACGATATTGATGCCGAGTTTTTCGACAACATCGTTGCCACCCACAATAGTGGTATGCGTGTCCTGCTCGCGCCACCGCGTCCCAACATTGGGCAGGAAATCCGGGATCAGAATCCAGAAGTCGTCGCGACTATCATTGAACAAGTGCGTCACTTCTATGACTTTACGGTCGTGGATACACCCAAGGCCATAAACCACATTACCGCTTCGATCATGGATGTGGCTGATCGAATCGTACTACTTGTGACGCCTACGTTGCCCGCGATCAAGAATGTGCGTGTCGTACTCGATCTATTTGATCGTAGCGGCATCCCGCGTGAAAAAGCGATGCTGATAGTGAATAAAGCAATCGAGAACCCAACTCGTCACCAGAAAGCACATCCTACCCCTGATCGGATTGAGAAATATCTCAATCAGCCGATACGAGGTATCGTCCCTCTCGTTGAAGAATATTTTATCCTCAACGCGATTAATAAAGGGGTACCTGTAATCGCCATGCGCGAGCAAAACAAGCCAATTATTAAGCGCCTGATGGATCTTGCAGATACGATCCAGACTGAGTTGGTTGGTGAGGCCGAAGAAGAAACTGATACCGAAATATTGCGTGGTGGCAAACGTTTCTCGTTCCCATTCGGTAATCGTTAAGCACGTCTAGTCTTCTAGACGACCTGTCGGACAGCATCACGTTCAGCAAACATCCCGAAGAGGGTTTCTGCTCAGGGCGGAGCCTACATGAAGAAGTGAGGGAGAACGGTCATGTCATTGTTACGTCAAATGAGAAGCGGTGGTTCTGGCAATCAAGGTCAGGGGAATGATGGAGGTGACCGCAATAATCCTCCGACTAACGCACCTAAGCGGACACCTGTTAATCAGGCAAGGAAACCCAATACCAGCGATGCGTATGCAGATCTTAAATCGCGGGTTCAGAACAAACTGCTAGCCGAACTTGACCCATCAATGGATGTCAATCGTCGCGAAGAAGTGCGGCGCCAGATTCAGGAGCTGTTTAACAGTATCCTAATCGAAGAAAACATCGTCATGAATAAACAGGAGCGTGATCGGCTCCTGGAGAGCATTAGCTCGGACATCCTTGGACTTGGGCCGCTCGAACCATTATTGGACGACGACACCATTACGGAAATTATGGTGAACGGTCCAAAAAACGTCTTCGTAGAGCGTAAAGGCCAAATCACACTCGCCGGTGTCAGCTTCGAGAGCGAAGAACACGTACTCCGAATCGTTGATCGTATCGTTGCTCCCCTGGGCCGACGCGTGGACGAGAGTCAACCAACGGTCGATGCGCGCTTGCAAGATGGATCGCGTGTGAATATCGTCATTCGCCCAATTGCCCTGTGTGGCCCTACGATCACCATTCGTAAGTTCTCCAAAACGCCTTTCACCTGGGAAAAGCTGGTCGAGTACCGCACGATGACAAATGAAATCGCGCAATTTCTGCGTGCATGCGTTATCGCGAGCTTGAACCTCGTGGTTTCAGGGGGTACTGGTTCGGGTAAGACAACCCTGCTGAACGTACTGTCAAGCTTCATTCCCAACGATGAGCGTATTATCACCATCGAGAACGCAGCGGAACTACAACTACAGCAGGAACATGTGGTCTCATTGGAAAGCCGTCCCAAGAATATTGAAGGCAAGGGCGAAATCACCATTCGCGATCTAGTTGTGAACAGCCTGCGTATGCGCCCTGAACGCATTGTGGTGGGTGAATGTCGTTCTGGCGAAGCACTCGACATGCTTCAGGCGATGAATACAGGTCACGACGGCTCGATGACGACACTCCATGCTAATTCGCCGCGAGACTGTGTCTCTCGTCTTGAAGTGATGTGCTTGATGGCAGGCATGGACCTACCAACTCGAGCAATCCGAGAGCAAATTGCTAGCGCTGTCGATTGTATTATCCAGCAGTCTCGCCTTCGTGATGGTTCTCGCAAGATCATCAACATCACCGAAGTACAGGGCATGGAAGGCGAAATGATCACGATGTCCGACATTTTCGAGTTTGAGCAAACCAGCTACGAAAGTGGCCGCATCGTTGGTCGTATACGTCCTACGGGGCTACGCCCACGCTTCATGGATCAGATTGAAGACGCTGGCATTTCTTTGCCACCCACGGTCTTCGGTGTTCCGGGTCGACGGTAGTCGGTTAAAAACTCGCCTTGGTCGGTATAGTTAACGACCGGGAGATATCATGATTTTTGAGCTGGTATGCCAGATGATAACTGTTAGCTTGTTGAGGTTACGCCGACATGTTTGAACTGCAACCGACACAACTGCTGATATTGGGCGGAGCCGGGGTAGTGGCAGTAGCGATCATCCTCTTCGGAGTGATCACAAGCCGCCGTGAAGATGCTATTGCAGTGCGTCTCGAACAGGTCGAGCGTGATATGCAAGAGATCGAGTTCATCCCCGTTTCTGAAGAGGATGCTGAAGACAGTGGCGTTCTGGATGAAGGTCGAAGATTACTTGCTCCATTGGAGCGGTTTGTCTCCGAGCGCAAGTTTGGTCAGTCGATGCGGCGTAATCTGGCCCGTGCCGATATCAAACTGAAGGTCTCTGAGTACATTGTCCTGCATTTTGCTAGTGCTGCCGGATTCTTTACATTTGGCTGGCTGATCCTGTTCCGTGGCGACATTGTCATGTCCACAGTAGCGGGCCTGGTAGGATTTCTCGTACCGCGTATTTACGTATCGAGAGAAATCAGCAAGCGCTTAATCGCGTTTGAGACCCAACTGCCTGACACCCTGGGGTTGTGGGTAAATGCTTTGCGTTCTGGCTATAGTGTGCTCCAGGCTATGGAAGCAATTGCCCAGGATGCCCCAGAGCCAACAAAATCAGAATTTAGGCGTGTCGTTCAGGAAGTGCAGATTGGTATCGACATGCCTGATGCACTTGAGCACCTTTTAGAGCGACTTGATAGTCCTGATCTTGATCTAGTTGTGACCGCAGTGAACATCCAGCGGGAAGTCGGTGGTAATCTGGCGGAGATACTTGGGGTCATCGCTGAGACGATCCGAGAGCGTATTAAGCTCAAGGGCGAAATCCGCGTACTCACGTCACAGGGACGCATTACCGGCTACATCATCAGTGCATTGCCGATTCTCGTTGCGTTGTTTCTCTATGTGATTAACCCTGCTTATATGGGCCAATTGTTCACAAATCAAAGCTGTGGTTGGCCAATGCTAGGATTGGGCCTCGCGTTAATCGGCATTGGCGCTGCGATCATTCAAAAAATCGTTGACATCGAAATCTAGGCCATCACCTGAGTACATGATAGTCAGGAGGCAATGACGATGGAAGTTTTGCAGCAATTTGGGCCGCTCATTCTTGTACTGCTTGGCCTCGGTGTGGTTGCCGGACTTGTCGTAATCGGGGTGCGCGAGGATCGCGAACGCGATCCCTTACAGGACAAGCTAGCATACTATACGATCAACGAGATCGAAGTGCAGTCACTGGAAGATATCGAACTAAAGGTCAGCTTCCGTGATCGCGTGATTATGCCCATTATCAAGCGTCTGGGTAATCTAGTCGCGAACATTACACCGCAGCAGCGACTGGAAAGCATACGCCGCCTGATCGAGCAAGCTGGCGTCAACAGTGAGCCTGCGACGTTCTTCATCCAGCAGATTTTCTTTATGGTTGTGCTCGCTGGTGCGGGTTTTCTGCTTGGTTTTGTTGTACTCAGCTCTGACACGCTTCAGGGCATCGCATGGGTTGCAGGTGGGGCTGCTCTAGGTTACTACCTGCCGATGCTGCAACTACGAAGCAAAATACGTCGGCGACAGGACATCGTCATTAAGGCGCTCCCAGACGCACTCGACCTACTCGTTATTTGTGTCGAGGCAGGCTTGGGCTTCGACCAAGCTATGGGTAAAGTCTTTGAAAAATGGGATAACGAGCTAGCGCTAGCCTTTGGTCGTGTACTGCGCGAGATTCAGTTGGGCAAAGCGCGCAAGGTAGCGCTGAAGGACATGGCAGACCGCATGGATGTGCCCGACGTCAACTCTTTTGTTGCGGCCATCATTCAAGCTGAGCAGTTGGGTGTTAGCATGTCCAAAATACTGCGTGTCCAGGCAGATCAAATGCGTGTTAAACGTCGTCAACGCGCACAGGAGAAGGCACAACAAGCACCTGTGAAGATGATGATACCAATGGTATTGCTCATCTTTCCCTCCATGTGGATCGTGCTACTTGGGCCTGCGCTGTTACAGGTGATGGACACCTTCGGCAATCTATAGTAGGAGTGTCTGGTCTGGTGTTTGCATGCCCGGCTGAGGCCGGGCTTTTTGATACAGACAGCATCAATTAAATGTGGTGCCTCATGATAAAAAACCACCTTAGACAACTTGGCACCTGGCTGACAGACCTTGTCTTTCCGCCTTGCTGCAATAGCTGTGGCCGCGTAGATACCCTGTGGTGCGATTCCTGTTTGGTAGAGTTACAGCGACTACCGCTGCAGCCTATTTATAGCAATCTGCAACATCTAGATGGCTGTGCAGCCACCACTGAACACACAGGTATACTGCAAGCAGCAATACATGCCTTTAAGTATCTCGACCAACAACAGCTTGCGCATCCCCTAGCAGACCGTCTGGGAATAGCACTCCAGGAAACACAATGGACATACGACAGCATAATTCCGGTACCATTACACATCTCACGATTCAAGGAACGGCGTTATAATCAAAGTGAAGTGTTGTGCAATGCCCTCATGGGTGTAACCGGGCAACCCGTTAAATCAGGAGTGCTCATGCGCCATCGGCACACCCCACCTCAAGTCGGTCTCAACCGACAACAGCGATTGATCAATGTTGCTGATGCTTTCATTGCCACGCAACCTCTCACTGGCGAACGCATTCTTCTCATAGACGATGTTCAAACCACGGGTGCTACACTCCAAGCCTGTGCCCAGGCGATGCGCAACTCGGGTGCGAATCGTATTTACGCACTCACCGTAACTGCCGCGCCCTTATCCTAAATTACGCTTACAATGCTGTTTTCAGAAAGGTTCCGGCATGGACGTTAGAATTCATGGTACAAATCTCAATATTACCGAAGAGATGGAGGAATTCACGCGACGCCGTATCGAGCGACTTGGGCGATATCTTCCCAACATCCGCACGATAACTGTTGAATTTTCGCATCACAACAGCAAACGCGGTCCCGACATCGTATCAGCGCAGATCACTGTACATCATGAACGCGGAGCGATCTTACGCGCTGAAGAGAAGCTGGAAAAAGATAGCCGTGAAACAGTCAAATCCGCGCTTAATGGGGCGATCGACAAGATGTATCGTCGCATAACACGTTTCAAGGGCAAACGCGATAGCAAGCGCCTGCGCGAAGTCTATGTTGCGACGATGGATGAGTTAGCTCTGGCTGAACCCCTGCCTGAAGATATCGCAACAGAACTGGATGAGAATTATATCTCAGAAGCACCCGATGCAACTATCGCCGAGCCCGAGATCATTCGTCGTAAGCGAATCGTGGGCAACCCCATGAATGAAGCAGAGGCAATCGAACAGATGGAACTGTTGGGACACAGTTTCTTCATGTTCTTCAACATGGATGCTAATGAGGTCAACGTCGTTTACCGACGCGGCAGCGGCGGTTATGGTCTACTCGCGCTTGATGTCGAATAGCGTAACTAATGAGGGCGGATATTGTGTCCGCCCTCACCTGTTGTCTACCTCTTTACACAGGTAGCTCAGCGCAACATATTTCCTAAACTCATACCACGCCATCATCGCGCTAAGGCGGAAACCGTGCAACCCATCCCGATAACCTTTGAGCGTGAAGAATCTCCATCGAAAATGGCGTAATGGCTGAAGCACATAATTCTGGGGTTTGGGCTTTATACCCTGATTGAACATCATCTGAGCGTCATAACGTAGATATTTGTTTTGCTTCGCGCGGAATTGAGCTACGTCTTCATAATTATAGTGGATGAAGTGGTGTTGCATGGTGCCCTCTGGGCCATCTAATATTGCAGTCTCATGCACAGGGCGATCGGGATTATAACGTGCACTGCCCACACGCAAGAGACGAGTCTGGTAATCTGGATACCAGCCTGCACCACGAGTTAGCTTACCAAATAGATAATTGTGACGTGGTATACGCCAGGCTGCGTAACCCGGTTTCTGGATTACTTCTAGCGTCTCCTGCGCTAACTCCGGGGTAACTCGTTCATCTGCATCTACAAAAAGCACCCACTCAGCACGATCGCGAACGACTTCAAGGGCTGCATTCCGTTGGCCGGCAAAATTGTCAAATTTGCGTTGAAGCACAGTCGCTCCAGCATATTCAGCGAGACTCGCTGTCTCATCCTGACTATACGAATCGAATACGATGACTTCGTCAGCAAATAGTGCTGATTCAACACAGTCCGCGATATGCGTTGCCTCGTTGTAAGTCAGAATGATGACGACAAGTGACTTCATTCTCTTCGCCTATTTTGTAGCCAACCCAATGATATGTGTATAAGCCTCTTTCAGCGCGAGCCGATCTTTTTCAGGTATATCAGAGTGTTCCAGCTGATTGAGCTTTCGTTGTACGCCAATTTTCACCAATCTGTGCGCGAGGCGGCGCTTCCAGGGGGGATAATACTTCTCAAACAGCCGTAGACGGCTCTCCCATAAGTACGTAAATGCACGCGGACGTACTTGTCCGGTACTCTTTCCACTCAGGTGTACAATGTGCGCACTTGGAACGCACATAACACGCCATCCGGCACGACGAATTCGCCAGGCCCAATCGATCTCTTCACAATACATAAAGAAATGTTCGTCAAACATGCCTGTCTGCTGAATCACTTCACTCCGCAACATCATGGTCGCACCAAGCGTAAAGTCGACCGGAAAAGGGCGATCAGCATTGTACAGATGACGGGGGTAACGTCCGTTAAAAGAGCCTTCACGCCAGCGGCCCGGTATTGGGAAGAATTCTGACCAGAGTTGCCGCAAACCCGGAAACCGGAAAGCGCCATGTTGAAAACTACCATCCTCGTATGAGAGTTGTGCTCCAACCAGCCCAATATCCGGCGCGGAGAAAAGCACATCATAAAGAGCACCAGTTGCACCGAGGATCGTTATCGTGTCAGGATTCAGGAGAAAAACAGCCTTGGGCAGATTTGTCGATACTTCGCTCTCAAATCCCAATCGCCGTAGCCCAAGATTATTTGCACGACCAAATCCCAGATTCTCTTGGCTCGCGATGAGTTCAACCTCTTTATAGTTGGCCGCGATAAAACCAGGTGTATCATCCGACGATGCGCTGTCAACCACGAGTAAGCGCCATGTGAGTGCGGTACTGTTGAGATCAGCCAGAACACTGTCAAGGGCCTGGCCTATCAGTTCGCGGACATTCCAGGTTACGATAACAACAGCAAGGTCACAGGCATTTGACATCAGCGGCCTAATTCTGCCAGATCAAAGCCTGTTTCATCGATAAATGAGATGAACTCTGCAAGCACCTCTGAGTCCGGGGCGACAATCGAATAAGCACCAAAAAACTCAGATAGCAGCGAAATCTCAGCTTCATCAACGGCATCAGAGTTGAGTTCCAGATGCGCGGCTTCCAGTACCGCCCGCCGGTTTTCAGGCAATGCACCCGACACTACCAGTACACCATAAGGAATGGGCACACTGAGCTGGACTGTCTCAACCTGATCCATGCGTGAATCACTTGCTTCTCCAAGATCGAGCAAAAGCGACCGAGGAACACCAGCACCGTCACATTCAGCGTCAGCGACAGCCGTTACCAGTGCGTCATAATCAGGATAGTCAAGTAGCGTACCGATACCTGCAAAATCAATATTCCTTATACGGAATTGCAACGTCGGCATCATCCAGCTTACGGCATCATCAGCGCTGATTCGGCAGATTGTGCTACCCTCGATCGCACCGGCAAGATCATCACCCAGTTCACCGTTTAGAATAAACTGAGATCGTTCTCCAAAGCGTAGCTGACTACCTCGCTCGCTTTGCAACATCAAAAGGGCTTCGCCGCATTGTCGTGAACGCGCTGCAGCATAGCCAAACCCATCCAGCCACGCAGCAGCAGCATCGTCTGGACCCGTGGCTGAACAAAGCACCTCGAGCGCTCGTGCATCATCCTCCATCAGGAGGACATCGACCACTAATCCATCAATCTGTAGCACTGCTTCAAGCTCGGCCTCATCTATGACCGCTGCTTCGACATCGGATACAACGACTGCCAGACGCAACGGATTGGCTGCGGTACCAGCAGGGACCAAGGTCGACAACCATGGCAACGGCGTCGAAAAAGGCGTTAAGGTTGGAAATGGCGTCGCTGTTGCGGCACGTGCCCCACAGGCAGCCGTCACCAGTAGTATGAGTATCGCTGGTATAAGGATCGAGGTTCGCATTGTTACCCTGTCTGAATCAGCGCTGAAAAGATCCAAGCCTCGCCTCTATGCAACGAGGAACTGCTGTATACAACTTCATGTAATACAGTAGCACGGATAACGTCTTACAGCTATCAAGGTTGTACGAGTTGAACATCACGCGGACCGACGCGACTGTTACGCTCGCTGATTGCGACATCCTCATGAATGAGACCTGCCCAACAAGTTTGTGGATTCTGTAATGGATTGATTTCCGTCAACCGGACTGCACCCCAAACCACAGATCTTGAATTTGGTGGCAGATACTTAAAGACCTCACCATCTGCAGCGGTCTCATTGATGAGCACGTCTTCATTGCCAAGTGACCACCGATATGGGAAACTCGTTTCCGATGTTTCGCACTGTATGCCGACTCGCCACGCACCCGACGACTCCATAGCGTTCATAGCCGCAGGTGTCTGATCCTGTTGATAGACGGTGCCCGGTGGCGGCCCGGTTGTCCGAAGGGGAACGTCACTATAATTTTCAACGGTGAGCATAAATACCAGCATGTCACCAACAGGCATGGTTATTGCCTGAAAAGCAAAGTTATCCGGATCATCTGGCGGCGCAATCAGAGCGCCAACCTCGCCATTGCCACTGTAATAGCGTTCATCGTAAGGACGAGACACAAAGACAACATCAACCCCAACCGCCTGTGGAACTATCTCAGCGAAGGGCTTGCCCCCTTGTAAAATGGTCAACTCACTTTCGGCTCTTACACGTTGACCTTCTTCATCCTGCGCGAGAACCACAACCCGGTAGGTACCATCAGGCGGCGGATCAGCATTTAGATCAACGCCACCTTCATAATCAAATATAATCCGTTGCGCATCTTCGTTAATATTTCCCTCCTTCCGAGCAGAAATAGGTATTTCCTGCCCGTTTTCGCCAACCAGAAAGGCGCGCACACTAGCCCCTGGCTTGCTGACATAGACGTTGATTTCGACACGGTCATCACGTCCATCCTGATTGGGCGTAAACACAGATGGACTTATAGTAAATGTTTCAATATCCGGTAGAGGAGTATCTGCATCCCGGATATTGATCGGCCCTGACAAGGTTTGCAACTCACCCGTGACAGCATCCTCAGCTATCAGGCGCCAGGTATAGTCACCATTTGGTATGAGGCGTCTCTCTACGACGCCTCCCGTAACTTCTCCGACATTGACATAGCCATCCACCACGCCACTAAACAGAACTTGGTAGTCCTGAGCAAACAAGGGCTGGGGCTCACGAAAGATATACTCCTGGCCATCCGCGCCGATCAGAACGAGCGATACATCAGCATTTCGTGTCAGACTGTATCGGAAGGTTGTGACATCATCGACACCATCAGCATTCGGTGTGATGAGCTCGTCATCAAATCCAGCAGCTGTCACCAGGGGTAAATCAGGATGGAGCAATAGATTACCCCCCAAGAGGACCAGGCCCAGGCCGACAGCAGCAGCTACAATGATCCAGAGCAAAGGCAGTCGCATATCTTCGCCTTCCGGTCGAATACCGGTAGTTGATGTTCTCAGTCTACAGAAGCGTTTTCTCCCGGACAAGTGACAAGTGCAGGTTAGCGTAGGCGCATCTTTGCTGAATCTGCCCGCGCTTTACATCGGCCAGAACAGGCATTAAACTAAACCATTACCCAGATTTCCTTGCAACTGTTTGATCGGTCCAACCCCCACGCAGTTAGTCCATCGGCACAGGTATCATGATAACGAAACGCCAAATAACGTTTGACGATATACATAATATTCAGCCTGGAAATGACGGGTTGGTCGATCTGCCGTTGGTTGTTTTGACGGATCAGGTCCTGCTCCCAAACAGCCTGATGCCAGTTAAGCCCCGTAATGACGCTAACAGACGCGCTATACAGCAAGGCATAAGCCATCAACAAACGGTGATGGCAGTAAAGGCAATTCATACCGAAACTGATTCAGACAGCAATACGCAAGAGTCACAAGAATATGAGCGTGTCGGTACGGAGATAGCAGTTATCGAAATGCCTCCCCTGCGCTATAGCCGCGAGTCAATCAATTTGCTTGCACAGGGTCGGCAAAGATTAGAGATTATCGACATACTACAGGTGACACCATTTCCAGTCGTGCGTGCGAGACCGTTCATAGCCGAACAAGATGCCAATGATAGCGATTTCCCGCAGGTCCTCAGATCTGTGCTTGATTTGTTTGAACATCTGGTTGATCTGAATCTGCTCATACCCGATGAAGTTGCACAACTCGTTACGCAGACTAAAGAACCACAGGAACTTGGAGACCTTATCGCAGCGACGCTGGATTTGTCTGCAGACGAAAGTCAAACCCTGCTCAGCGAACGTAACCTCAAAAAGCGTTTCGAATTCCTCCTGGTCTACCTGTCCCGCGAGATCAATGCACAAGAAATCCGCGATGAAGTTGAAACCACTGTGAATAGCGAAATGGCGCGCATCCAACGCGAGGCTTATCTCCGCGAACAGATGCGTGTTATTCAGAGCGAGCTAGGTGAAACTGATTATCTGTATGACGAGCTTGAGGCACTTCGGCAAAACATACTCAGTGCCAAGATGACGGCCGAAGCCGAGGGAAAGGCGATGGCGGAGCTACAGCGTCTGGCAACTATGCCGCCAATGTCACCAGAAGCAAGCGTCATTCGAACTTATCTCGAATGGCTGACTGAGCTACCGTGGACCAAACGCACACGCGATCGCCTGAATTTGCTGAGCGCAGAACGAACACTGGCACAAAAGCACTATGGGCTGAAGAAGGTAAAAGACAGAATACTGGAACATATCGCTGTCCGTAAACTGGCAGGCGACAAGATGAACAACCCGATACTGTGCTTTGTTGGCCCACCAGGTGTCGGGAAAACTTCGCTGGGACAGAGTATTGCCACAGCGTTGGGTCGTGAATTTGTGAGGGTCTCCCTCGGTGGCGTGAGAGACGAAGCCGAAATCAGAGGTCATCGCCGTACCTACATAGGGGCTTTACCTGGACGTATCATTCAGACAATGAAGCGGGCTGGCACGATTAATCCTGTATTCATGCTGGATGAGATCGATAAACTCAGTGCCGATTATCGAGGTGATCCTGCTGCGGCCCTTCTTGAGGTTCTCGATCCTGAACAGAACAATCAGTTCAGTGATCATTATCTCGAAGTGTCCTATGATCTGTCGAATGTGTTATTCATAACCACCGCCAACGAGTTATACCCATTACCGGAAGCGTTGGAAGACCGGCTCGAGGTGATCGAATTTCGAGCCTATACAGAAGACGAAAAGCTGGAGATTGCGCGGCAGTTCTTGCTACCAAAACAACTCAGTGCGCATGGGTTAACTCGACGTGGTATACGCTTCCAAAGTGACGCATTGCTGACCATTATTCGTCATTACACGCTTGAGGCTGGTGTACGCAATCTGGAGCGCGAAATTGGTAACATCTGTCGCAAAATCACGCGACTCGTGGCAACCAACCGCACCTACCCTAAGCGAATTACACCAGGCCTGGTCGAGAAGTACCTGGGTCCACCCTATATTTTGGAGACACGGGTGAACCAGCAGGACTATGTAGGATTAGTGACCGGCCTGGTGTGGACCAGCAATGGAGGCGATATTCAGCTCATTGAAGCATCATTACTGCCCGGAAAAGGGTCACTGATGCTGACTGGGCAACTGGGCGATGTCCTTCAGGAATCCGCACAGACCGCGATGAGCTACATGCGCTCACAGGCAACTCGCCTGGATGTGCCGCATGACGACTTTGAAAACTATGACATCCATATCCATATGCCCGAAGGTAGTGTGCCGAAAGATGGGCCATCCGCGGGCATTACGCTCGCAACAGCCATCATATCCGCGTTTACAGAACGCGCTATCCGGCATGATTTCGCAATGACCGGTGAAGTAACCTTACGTGGACACGTCTTGCCAGTGGGTGGAGTTAAAGAAAAAGTACTTGCAGCGCATCGTCACCGTATCGCCAATGTCATCCTACCTGCTGACAACAAGAAGGACCTGATCGATATTCCGAAGCAGGCAATCAAGAATCTTAAAATTCACTTTGTCGATCACATGAATCAAGTCATAGATTTGGTGCTGCTAGAAGCACCCGAACAACGTCAGCGTGACCTCGAAGCAGAACAACAATCTGACAACGACAACAGCAGTCAGGATGAGTGCGACGAGTAAAAATGGCTCTCTGGCCGAGTTAGGCAAGCCTCTATGGATAACCTGAGTGATATTCTGTCACGCCTAAAAGATGGACGAAACACCCGTCTCGATTGGTTGCCGCATGATGCACCGGTTAGTGCAATCGCAGAGACAATGGTGGCACTGGCGAATAATGCTGGAGGGGCCATCATTCTTGGCATACAGGATGCCGAAAACATCTCAGGCGTGTCCGATCCAGATGAGGCCACTGATCGGCTTATCCAGGCGGCGCTTGCTACTTCGCCACCATTGATCATTCCCATACCGAGGTCACGAACCGTTGGTGATGTCGAGGTTGTTGTAGCGCTCATACCAGCTGGCTTACCAGCAGTCTACAGCCACGAAGGCCGGTACCTGCGTAGACATGAGACGAAAAACCTCCCTCTCTCACCCCGTGACCTTCGACATTTGATGATGGAACGAGGCGAGATCAACTACGAAATGGAGATCGCCTCAGGTGCTTCACTCGAAGACATTGACTGGCAGAAAGCTGGCGATTATGTAAAACACCTTCGTGGTGCTGATGATATGCAAACAGCACTCTATAAACGTGGTTGCCTGACAAGAGAGATGGGAAACCTGAGACCAACTAACGCCGGAATTCTCCTCTTCGGAAAAGAGCCACAGCAGTTCGTTCGTGGATCAGAAATTGCGGCAGTACGCTTTGCCGGTCTCGCAATGTCAGATAAGTTCAATCGCCAGGACATCACTGGAACACTCATCGATCAGATCAAACGCGCAGAGACATTCCTTATCGATCACCTGCGGAAAGAAGTCGCTCTGAGCGATTCGATGGCACGCCAAGAGCAGTACGAGTATCCACTTGAAGCCGCGCGTGAACTCGTGGTGAACGCTGTCGCTCACCGTGATTACAGTGTCAGCGGCGATAGTATCCGGCTGTTTCTCTTCAGTGATCGTATGGAAGTATACAGTCCTGGTGGGCTGCCTGGGCCGATCACCGTCGACAACATCAAAGATGAAAGATTCTCACGAAATCCGATTATCGTGCAAGTGTTAGCCGATCTGCATTTCATTGAAAGACTAGGTTATGGCGTTGATCGTGTCATTGAACTCATGCGCCAGCAAAACATGCAGGAGCCAGAATTTGAAGAACGTGCTGGAGGCTTCCGTGTGACTTTGCGTAGTAACCGGGCGTATGAAGATCATTCTGATACAACCTCCACAAAAGCCCAAGCCGCTGTCAGATTTGATGGTACCTATCAAGGAGAAGCAATCAATCCAAGGCAAGAAGCTGCTTTAATGTTTCTCCACAAGACGCCAAATACACGTATCACCAACAGCGACTTGAAGCAAATGTTCCCTGATGTTCACCCAGAAACCATCAGGCGAGACCTGGTGGATCTTGTCAACAAGAAGGTGTTGATGAAGATGGGCCAAAAACGCGGATCCTACTACGTCCTCCGCCGCACGGAAGACAGTACATCTGAGCAAGAGGAAAAAGTGTCGGATACCAAGACCCAGGACTGAGATGCCGTTGGGGTATCGTTGGGATTCATCGTTGGGCTTATATTCTCCACATGGTATGCTATCGCAACGTATATCGGACAACTCTAGGCCCATGCTGTTTGATCGTGGGATGTGACTATGCGCAACGCCAATTCATCGCTTTCAACCCTATCCGCATGGCCTAGAGTGCTGGCGTTAATTGTACTGGCACTCACCATGGCGGCCTGTGACACCCTCTCCGCCCCAACTGCCACGCCCACAGTCACTGCGACTATGACGGCAACGGCAACGACTTCACCTACGCCAACGACAAGCCCCACAGCTACAGAAACTCCGACGCCAACAGTCACGCCGACGGTGACGCTGACACCCACCGCGACGCTGACGCCGAGCATCACACCTACCCCGTCAATTACACCTCTGCCTGAAATCAGTCGTGTTTTCGATAACTGGGACCGAGTTGATCTGCCAGACATAATCACTGACGGAATCGACAACCCACTGATCATATTTGCGAATAGCAACAATCAGCAAAATATCGCCAATATAGCGACGGCAGAACCAGCGAATCGAGTGTTGACTGTGTACGCGGTGCAGCCAGGTGCACCCAACAGCCGCATTCCATTGCTTGAGCTTGATGTCTCAACGAGTAATCGCATCTATGCATCACCAACCGGAAGCGCGTTGCTGTACTTCCGCGAAGTGGGAGGTGATGCTGGTTTATATGTTTTGAATATGCGTAATGGTTCCATAGGCAGACTAATTCCGACGCCGTCGCTTGTTCAGCGAGGATTTGTCAGCGAACCCAGTTGGGGACCTGATGGTGAATCTTTTGCAATCGCGCTGCAAACTGGCTATGCGATGGACATCTTTGTATATGCCCGCGATGGAAGCAACCGCGTCAACATCACACAGTCTGGCTCATATGATTGGGCACCGGCCTGGTCTCCAGACGGGCGTTACATCGCGTTTCTCAGTGATCGTGCGAATTGTCCAAGCTGGAATCCCGCCGACCCTGTGTTTTGCGACGCATTGACAGACCCTACACCGCGTGTTGGTAATGTCTTCGTTTTGGAAGTCGATACCGGCACAGTTCGTCAACTAGGCGACGTGCAGGCCAACGAGACGCCGCGTTGGATAAATGCCCGCCAGGTCGTTTTTGCTGGTGGCGACCAAACAGACCTCCTCAACCCACAACGGACCATTTGGCTAGGTACCGCCTCTAGCGGGGATGTGCAACAGGTAGTAGCAACTGGCGATGAAAATGCCCTCTATCTATCTGATACGTGGTCACCCGATGGTAGTCGCGTCCTGGTACAGCGCGTTACAGATACAGGCAGCGACCTAGCACTGCTGCGTACCACAGGTGAGGTAATCCGAACACGAACAGAAACCGTCGAGTTCTCACGCTTCGGCATGGCCGCAACATGGTCACCACTTACCGATCGTATCGCCATTGGCGGTGTCGATGGCCAGTGTCCATATGGCGTGCGTGTCGTCGATCCAGATTTTGAGTTTATCGCTCGGGGCAATCCTCCGCCCAGCATGTGTAACCCATTGTTTTCACCCGATGGTAGCAGCATCGCTTTCACCGGCATCAATCCTAATGTGGACGGACGCGTTGATGTCTATAGCGCCAGTGCAAATGGCTTCAATCAGGTTAACTTGACGGTTGATCTGAGAGGCACCATGAGCCTACTTGGGTGGATCGGGCCAAGATGATATGTGGCCAGCTTGAACGCTAACGGTTATATTAGCCAAATTCGCTTTATTCAATGACCTCAATTGGAGGACATATGTCAGAGTTTTCGGGGAAGATTGTGCTGGTCACAGGTGGCAGCCGGGGTATCGGGCGTGCCATCGCCCTGGAATTGGGACGCCACGGAGCAACGGTAGTAGTCAACTACAACAGCAACCAATCTGCTGCAGAGGCCGTTGTCAGCGAAATTAAGGCCGCAGGTGGTGATGGACAGACCTACGGCTGTGACGTCAGCGATGCCGACCAGGTTGCGGAAATGTTCAAGGCCGTTACCAAGGAATACGGCAGACTGGATGTTTTGGTAAACAATGCGGGTACGACGCGCGACAACGTCATCATGATGCTGAAGCCAGAGGATTTCGACATTGTGATCGATACAAATCTGCGAAGCGCATGGTTATGCAGTAAAGCTGCCAGTCGCACCATGATGAAGCAGCGCAGCGGACGCATCATCAACATTACGAGCGTTGTAGGCATAGCCGGTAACGGCGGTCAGACCAATTACGCGGCCAGCAAAGCGGGGCTGATTGGCTTGACAAAATCGCTTGCAAAAGAAATCGCGCCTCGCGGCGTCACTGTGAACGCAGTCGCGCCCGGCTTTATCGAAACAGATATGACTGCCTACTTGAGCGAAGACATCAAGAAGACCGCAATCGATCATATCCCGCTGGGCCGGATGGGCAGCCCCGAAGATGTTGCGAAAGCCGTCTCATTCCTCGCGAGCGATGCCGCGGCATATATCACAGGGCAGGTGCTTGTAGTTGACGGCGGTATGGTTATGTGATCAAAGGTGACAATGAGTTATTGAGGATAAAATATGGTTTATGAAACGCTTCTGTATGAAGTGCAGGATGGCGTTGCTACGCTAACGCTGAATCGCCCCGAAGTCTACAACGCTATGAACAACACAATGTACACCGAATTGCTCGATGTACTTAAGCAGGTAACAAGTGACAGTAGCGTACGTGCACTCATCATCACAGGCGCCGGTAAAGCATTTTGCAGTGGCGCAGATATCGCTACATTCGATCTCTCACAAACACCGATTCCGGTGGGTAACGTACTGCGCAGCGGCCTTAATCGGATCATCCTCGGATTACGGCGCCTTGAGAAGCCAGTTGTTTGTGCGTTGAACGGAGTCGCCGCCGGGGCTGGCAGTAGTCTCACACTCGCTTGTGATGTACGAATCGCTTCAGAAGACGCGAGCTACGTTTTTGCCGCCTTCGTCAACATTGGGATTATCCCCGACGGCGGCGTCACCTATTTGCTGCCACAGATAGTTGGGCCAGCGCGCGCCTTCGAGTTAGCCATGTTTGCGGATGGGAAGAATCGCTTAACTTCGCATCGTGCTCTGGAATACGGCCTGGTAAATCGAGTCGTTTCGTCCGATGCGCTCATGACCGAGACCAATGAATTAGCAGGGCGCTTTGCTGGAATGGCCACAAAGGCGGTGGGATTGACAAAGCGCGCTATGAATCGAGCTACAGACGCACATCTCGCGTCTGCCCTGGAGTATGAGGCTCAACTTCAGGAGGTTACGTTCGCAACGCAGGATTTTCGCGAAGGCGTCCATGCCTTCATGGGAAAGCGACCAGCTCGTTTTAATGGCGATTGACTGAAAGGTATAGCGCACAATGAGTACGGTATTCAGGAAAATAATCAACAAAGAGATACCCGCCAACATCGTCTACGAAGATGACCAGGTCCTCGCATTTAAGGATATAAACCCGCAAGCACCAGTGCATATTCTCGTCATCCCGAAAAAGGAAATCCCGACTGTCAATGATGTCACCCTCGAGGATGAGGCGACACTCGGGCGTCTGTTCATCGTAGCGGCGAAGCTAGCTAAGGAAATGGGCATTGCCGAGAGCGGCTATCGACTCATGGTCAATTGCAACCGTGACGGTGGGCAGGAAGTTTTCCACTTGCACATGCACTTGCTGGGTGGACGGTCGTTGGGACCAATGCTGGCGCGGCGCAAAGACTCTTCGTAGAAACGGGACAACCAACAGGGCAACCAAGGTTGCCCCGTTCAACACATAACCTCTGATTTTACGAACCTTGGCCAGTCGACTCAGTATTGGATTCCTCTGTCGACTCCGGCGTCGGTTCAGCCTCCTCAGGTGTCGGCTCGCCTTCTTCTGGCGTCGATTCAGCTTCTTCTGGCGTCGATTCAGCCTCCTCAGGTGTCGGTTCGGCTTCTTCTGGCGTCGGTTCGGCTTCTTCTGGCGTGACTTCGATGTCAGGCGCAGCCAGGTTATAGGCGGCATCGATAGCACCAATTACACTACTCTCCGACAAATCCTCAACGAGGGTACCATTTACGAACATTGTCGGGGTGCCTTGCACGTCCTGCGCAAGCGACTGTGATTGTGCCCGGTTAAGCGTTTCAGCCACACCTGCGCTACCAACACAATCGTTGAACTGATCCCTATCCAGTCCCAGTGCCTCTACGCCAGCCAGCATACGATTCTGGGAGAACGGGTTATTGTTGCCGTAAATGCCAAACCAATGGAAGAGCGCATCATGTATCTCCCAGAATGCGCCCTGCTCTAGTGAGCACAACGCAACACGATTGGCGTTTTCTATGTTGTTACCAGCAGTATTCAGCGGGATATAAGTAAAGCTTACGCGACCATCTCGGACACGATCCAGAATCCCTGGGAATACCTCATCATGAACAACACGGCATGACGGGCACGAGAAACTCGAGTACTCAACAACGGAAACCGGAGCATCGGGATCGCCGAGCCGAGGGAAACCATTATTGTCTGTACCACGCTGAATCCCTTCGTAACGCGTAAGCGATTCCTCAGGAATAGGTGCTTCTGCTGGCTGTGCCCGCTGAATCAACAGCAAGCCAATGACCACAGCAACAATTACAATCGCAACGACAATAAGTTGCTGCCGTTGACGACGACGCTGCCGTTCACGTGCTTCACGCACTTTTTGTGAGCGACTCTTAGTCATGTTGTTTTAACTCCAGGTTACATGTCGCACTACACCAGCCAGAGTGTACAGCAGGCAACGACGCTTCACAACGTTGTGTCGAGATACAAGAACCACTTCAGGGTATGTTTTTGTACCTGAGCAAAGGTTGCCACTGTTGCGTTAGCACTTCTACAAACGCTCGATGCGCATTATCAAGCTCACGGTCGCGTAGAGAAACGACAGTCGGTTCGCTGTATAGTTCTGGCATATCTTCCAGCTTAATTGTAACCAACGCCCCGGATTCTAGTGCAGTTCGGACGAAGGCAGATGGTAAAAAGGTTATACCTTGATGCCGTATTGTCAGTTCCCGCGCCAACACCATAGGCACTGCTATGACAGCACCACCAGTTGCACGCCTGCCTGCCTCTACGACATCATCCACAAATGCGGTCATCTGCGGAAACATCGACACTCGAAAGACGGTATGTTGTTGTATATCTGACACTTGCAATGGTCTCGTACTCTGCCCCAAAGGATGTTCCCGGCCTACTACAGCAACAATTGGATCACGAAAGGCAGCCAGAGAGGCAAAGCTTTGGTCGAAAACTGGTGCATTAACTAAACCAAGCGTTACAGCATAATCACGAAGCAGTTCAACTATCGTCAACTTATCGCGTTCACGGATCAAAATATCAACACCGGGAGCCCTGCGGTGAAACTCCATCAGTGTCTCCTGAAGAAAACTCATTACAAAGGGTGTAGGTGCCGCGATTCGGACTTCTCCTCGTTCACCCTTTTGGAAATCACGCACCGATTGCATACCGTCTGCCATGACGGCGAGCATCCGCTGCGCATAAGGCAAAAAACGTTCACCAACCGGGGTAAGCATCAAAGTACGACCACGCCTCTGAAAAAGGCGCCCGCCAAGTTCAGACTCTAGTGTACTGATACGCGTGCTAACAGCGGGCTGCGTCAATCCCAGGAGTTCTGCAGCCCTGGTGAAGCTACCTTCACGAGCAACCCTATAGAAAGCCTCGACCTGACTCAGTTCCATGGAATCAATCCATAAAAAACTTGAATACAACTATCACTTATGATGCCTTTCATTTATATCATGGCTTGTGTATTCTTGAAAAATGTGCAGCGAGGGAAATATTGAACGAACCAAGGACAGTCTCGCTCTTCGGAATCTCTGGCCAGGAAGCTCTTACGCGTAAAGGCTTCTTAATCGTCTCTCACAATTCGAGTCCGGATTAGGTACAATCAACGTAACAGATCAACAGATGATTCCGTTCATTCATTACAATTACACACAGACAGCGCAAGCACAAAAGGATCGCATATGACCGCAACACATGATTCTTTCGGTGCACGGAGCACTTTCAGTACGGGTAGCGGTGAGGTCAGTATTTACCGCTTAAGCGCTCTTGCAGAACGCGGCATCGGCAATATTGACCGTCTGCCCTTTAGCATGAAAATTCTCCTTGAAAATGCACTTCGTAATGAGGATGGTGTGCAGTTTTCTGCACAGGATATTGAGAACATCGCCAGTTGGAGCAAAGCGAATTACACACCTGTAGAAATCCCGTTTAAGCCAGCACGGGTCATTCTTCAGGACTTTACTGGGGTGCCGGCAGTAGTCGATCTGGCTGCACTGCGCAGCGCGATGCAGCGTATGGGTGGTGATCCAGCGCGCATTAACCCTATTGTCCCGGTCGATCTCGTCATCGATCACTCCGTTCAGGTTGATGTCTTCGGACGAAGTGACGCTATCCTCTTGAACAGTCAGTTCGAGTTTGAACGCAATCGCGAGCGATACGAGTTTCTCCACTGGGGCCAGAAAGCATTTGATAACTTTAAAGTTGTGCCACCAGCAACCGGAATTGTTCATCAGGTAAACCTGGAATATCTGGCACGCTGTGTCCAACTCTATGACGATCCACTCGGTGGCAAAGTCGCACTACCGGATACTCTGGTCGGCACAGACAGCCATACAACCATGATCAATGGGCTGGGCGTACTGGGTTGGGGCGTGGGCGGCATCGAAGCTGAAGCCGCGATGCTCGGACAGCCCGTGTACATGTTGATGCCCGAAGTCATTGGTTTCAAGCTAACCGGCAGCCTGCCCGAAGGCGCAACCGCCACTGATCTGGTTCTTGTTGTTACGCAGATGCTGCGCGAAAAGGGTGTTGTCGGTAAGTTTGTGGAGTTCTATGGCACCGGACTCAGCAATATGACCCTGCCCGATAGGGCCACAATTGCCAATATGGCACCCGAATACGGCGCTACAATGGGCTTCTTCCCTGTTGATGATGAGACACTGAGCTACCTTGAGCGGACGGGGCGCGATCCACAATTGTTGGAGATGGTTCGACGTTACTGCCAGGAACAGGGCATCTTCCGGACAAATACAACACCTGATCCTGAATTCATCGACATCTTGGAGCTTGACCTTGGCTCGATCGAACCCAGTATGGCGGGTCCTCTGCGTCCGCAGGACCGCATTCTTCTGCGTGATATGAAGCCAGCTTTTCAAAAAACTCTGAGAGCACCCGTCGGTCCTAAAGGATTCGCGCTGACAGAGGACCAAATCGACCGTCAAGGCACGTATCGAGATAATGGCAACTCTCAGGCAATCACACATGGGGCCGTGGTCATCGCTGCGATCACGAGCTGCACCAATACCAGCAATCCATCCGTTATGGTCGGTGCCGGCCTGCTCGCGAAGAAAGCAGTTGAAAAGGGTCTTAAACGCAAACCCTATGTGAAAACCAGCCTGGCCCCTGGTAGCAAAGTCGTCACAGAGTACCTCGACAAAGCTGGCCTGACGTCTTATCTGGAAGAACTCGGTTTCCACACGGTTGGCTATGGTTGCACAACCTGTATCGGTAATAGTGGTCCTGTACCGGAGCCAGTCCGAGAAGCCATCAATGAGGGTGATCTGGTCGCCACGGCCGTATTGAGCGGTAATCGCAATTTTGGCGGTCGTATCAGCCCGGATGTCCGCGCCAACTTCCTAGCGTCACCACCGCTGGTTGTCGCTTATGCCCTGGCCGGAACGGTGGATATTGACCTCAACAATGAACCAATCGGCGAAGACAAAGATGGTAATCCGGTTTATCTCCGGGATATATGGCCCACACAAAACGAAATCAAGGACGTCATCCAGAACAGCCTGTCAGCAGACATGTTTAAGGAACAGTATGGTAACGTCTACGACGGCAACCAGACCTGGAACGACATCCCCAGCACCAGTGATCCGGTATACAACTGGGACGAGGACAGCACATACATTCAGGAACCGCCGTTCTTCGTTGATATGCCCGCTGTGCCAGAACCTGTCAAGCCCATTACAGGCGCGCGTGTGTTGGTGAAAGCTGGGGATAGTGTCACAACGGACCACATCTCGCCCGCAGGCAGCATAGCAGCTGATAGCCCGGCTGGTATATATCTCGTCAGCAAAGGCGTCGAGAAGCGTTTGTTCAACAGCTATGGATCGCGGCGCGGTAATGATCGTGTGATGACACGCGGCACGTTTGCTAACGTGCGACTGCGTAATCTGCTGGTACCAGGCAGCGAAGGCAGTGTCACTTATTACCTGCCTGATATGGTCGAGATGACCATCTACGACGCAGCAATGAAGTACAAAGAAGACGGCACCGATCTCATTATCCTGGCCGGACAGGATTATGGTATGGGCTCAAGCCGCGACTGGGCAGCGAAAGGTACACTTCTGCTCGGAGTACGTGCAGTGATCGCTGAGAGCTACGAACGCATTCACCGCAGTAATCTCGTTATGATGGGGGTCCTGCCGCTGGTGTTCCAGGAGGGAGAATCCTGGGAAAGCCTTGGGCTAACAGGACACGAAACATTTGATATTCCGGTATCAGACGAAATCCAACCGTTGCAATCCATCACTGTCACTGCAACACAACCGGATGGCACTGCAACAAGGTTCACTGCAATTGCTCGGCTCGACAGCCCTGTAGAGGTCGAGTACTACAAGAACGGTGGCATACTCAAGACTGTTTTACGCAATTTTCTAAGGCAGTGAGGGCCATCTAAGCCGCATAAAAAGGGCACATTTTGCTGATGTGCCCTTTTTGCTCAAGTGTTTTGAATGTCTTAGGCTAATGCGGCGCTGATAATCATTCCTCGCGCCCTTCTTCGGGGTCTTTCGCCAGACGCGTCCGCGCATCCTCTTGACGGTCACGATCAGTGGGATTCTTTCGCAACCTTGTATCTGCTTGCTCGCGTGATTTACGCTTCGCCTCCTGCTCTGCACGCCGACGCACATCTGCCGCTTCACGTTCGGCCTTTAACCTAGCCTCTCGGGCATCTCGCTCTTGTTTCCGTTGTGCTTCAAATCGCTCACGATCAGCCTTCAATCTCGATTCGTGTTGCTCACGTTCTTTACGTCTCGCCTCATCAAGACGACGCCGCTCCTCGATCATTGCCTGTCGATGCGCTTGCTGTGCTTCGTAACGGCGCGTAGCGTCTGCTTTCCAGGCTGGCAATTCTTGTTCTTCAGCGCTTTCAGGAGCATCGATTTGGTCTTGAGGTGCGCTATCCGCATCACCGTATAAACCCTCGCCAGCAAGGATTTCCTGCTTACCAATCTCACGCTCGAATCGATCTCCAGTTTCACCAGCTACTTCATCTATTTTCTCAAATTCTTCGAGAATACTACTGATGATCTGTTCGTGCTTCTCACGTTTTCGCGGATTACTCGCTACATCCATGTGTTCAGGATTCGCCTGATCTGGGCGTATATACCCCCGGCTAGGTGTCCCAGATGCATCAGCGGGTGTATCAGCCGAAGAATCATCCGTAGCTGAGACTTCATCAAACGTCTGATCATCTGATTGAGGGAGTTTATCACTCATGCCCTGAACCTCGTCTATAATATAACCCTACATATTGTATCAGCCAGAAATACGTAAAAACGATGCCTGTGTTGCTTGTTCTATTTGATGTAAGTGTCCTTACGAAAACGCAAAGCGGACCAATCATCATCGACCGCAACCTGGCTTACACCTCGATAGCCGGCCTCTCCAATTATCCCCCAGCCAACATCACGTGACATATCTGTTTTTATACGGCCAGATTTTTTGGGATAAGCGATCCAAAGCAATCGATCTCCATCGACAGCTGACAATACGCGTGGAGCCCACGTTGACAGTTCTGTCGTGTTGTGCACAAACAAAAACACACCGTCTATATTCTTAGCTACGTCGTTCATGATTTTCAAACGCAATGGCAGAGGCTCGAGAAAATCTTCGAGACCTTCCGGGACATTCAATGCAACGATGGTTTGTCCCTCTTTGAATTGCAGTTTTTCTGAAAGAGTCTTGGGCATCGTATCACGCCTCTATATGTCAACTCTGGACAGATCATGTAAAATGATGCGCCTGCGTGGCCAAACAGGAGAAGCCTACATGCCGACCATCGCTCAGCGCGTTCAGCAGCACGGCACAACGATCTTCAGCGAAATCAACGCTCTTGCTCAACAGCATGATACCATCAATCTGGGTCAGGGACGCCCCGATTTTGACGGCCCAACTGAAATTATCGAAGCAACGGTGGAAGCTTTGCGATCCGGTTTGGCTAATCAATACCCTCCCGGACTGGGTATCTCCGATTTGCGACAAGCGATCTCAGCTCATGCTCAACGGCGGTACGGGCTTAGTGTTAATCCTGATGATGGGATCATTGTAACATGTGGTGCGTCTGAGGGAATTTTCTCAGCCATAATGGGGATCGTAAATCCTGGTGACGAAGTAATATTGATTGAGCCATACTTCGACATATATCTCCCCGCAATTGAATGGGCTGGAGGCATCCCTGTCTATGTGCCCATGTATCCTCCTGAATGGCGCTATGATCCGGAGGAACTACGATCCGCATTCGGACCACGTACACGAGCGATTATTCTGAATACGCCACATAACCCGACCGGCCGTGTACTAAAGCGGGATGAGTTACAGCTCATCGCAGAACTGTGTCAGGAACATGATGTCATTGCCATCAGCGATGAAGTCTATGAGCACCTCACCTATGAAGAAGCCAAACACATTCCCATCGCAACACTTCCTGGTATGGCCGAAAGAACCTTGACGATCAGTAGTGCTGCAAAGACTTATAGTTTCACTGGCTGGAAAGTTGGCTGGGTAATGGGTGATCCTTCCTTGATCACTGGCGCTTGGCGTATTCATCAGAATGTGACTTTCGCCATTAACCATCCAGCGCAAGTCGGTATCGCTCATGCTTTGCGGATGCCAGAAGATTATTATACTAATCTACGTCATGACTACGCACAGAAACGTGAGCACCTATTGGCAACGCTTCAAAGTTCTGGGTTCAAGTCTTTTGCACCAGAAGGCGCTTTTTACATTATGGCTGATTTCACTGGCCTTCACGACGGCGATGCTAATGATTTCACGCGCTTCTTAATCACCGAGATCGGTGTCGCCTGTATTCCGCCTGCGACGTTTTTTAGTCCCGAGCATAGACACCTAGCGCGCCAATGGGTACGGTTTGCATTCTGCAAACGCGATGATGTCCTGCAGTCGGCGTCAGACCGTCTGACTCGCCTACAGGAATTACGGAGACCTGCTCATGACAGATAGATCACTCATTGATAAGCTGCGTGCACTTCCAGAAGAAGACCGCCCGGGAATGTTTCGCCATGACACACTCGCTCTGTTGGAGGTCGTGTTGGGCTATATGCATTTATTCAACATGGAATTGGCAAAAGATCAGCCAGATCTTCAGGAAATGCGCCTCTGGCCTGAGATTGCCCTTGAAAGCGGGCGAGAACTCACCGATTTGATTCGAGCGTACACTAGGTTAGAAGAAGAAGACCGGCAAAGCAAATCATAGCACAAGGTAATGTCCGGTCATCAAAGTCGATTTGAGTTTGAGGTATCGCATGTCTGACGATCAATTAGATGATCTACAGGCAAAATATGCCAACGTGCCCTTTGAGCGTTTCATCATACAGTGGCAGTATGATGCGGTGAGCTCAGCAGGCGTCGTTCATAGCTCTCTTCACATGCTGCTGAAGATGCTGGACGATGAAGAGACGCTTAGCCGAGATGAGATTCGAATGCTCTTGGATATTGCCCTGCAGTCGAATGACAACACCATTCGCAAGATTCGTTTTGCGGCACGCCACGTGTCGGAGAACGGGCCAAACGCGAGACCATCCGAGGATGAATCATGAGACGTTGGATTGAATCAGGCTTCGTGTTGGTACTGGTATCAATGCTGACGAGTTGCACCGCTAGCGTTGAGACTCCAGTCACTCCTACACCAATCGCCAGCGTCAACTTCGATACTCCGCAAATGGGCACAATTATCTACAGCGATACGATTTATGCCTCTGGCACTGCAACAGGATTGAACGAAGACTTCATTCTGAGAGTGATAAGCGCGGATCAGGAAAAGATCGCGGAGGTTATCGTTTCGCCTGAAGGTGGCACCTGGGAAATCCAGATTCCACATAGCTATACCGGTGATCCTACAGAGATTACGTTGATTGCGCTTCCATTCACATCGGATGACATAACATCAGCTGATCTTGGCGTCACGGCAGTTGTTCTGTCGCCCACTGAAGTACGGCCTGATGGAATCTATGGTCTTATATTGCAACCCACATCAAGCGAAGTCGTCGGTGGAGAACAAATCCCTGTTTTCGGTGTAATTTCGGGTCTCACAGGTGAAACTCTGGTTGTATCTCTGGTGGCGGGAGATCGTATTCTGTCGACGCAGGAACTCAGATTTGAATATCCTAACCCTCTCGATGAGATTCCGTGGATGGCTGATTTGTCAACCAGCGCACGTACTGGATCAGCGATGCTAAGCCTGAGCTACACAGATTCTGAAGGCCGTTCCACTCTTCTGGATTCAGTCGACATCGTTCTCAGTGAAGCAGCAGGCTGAGTAAATGGCGCGCTAGAAAATCCGTGCTATTCTAAACCTTGATTCAGCGCATCATCTCATAGGACAGAAGAACATGACCCAGCATTTGTTTATCGGGATCGCCGGGAATATTGGTGTCGGCAAAAGCACCCTGACACGCATGCTTGCAGAGCATTACAGCTGGGAGCCTTTTTTCGAAGCCAACGCTGATAACCCCTATCTCACGGACTTTTATGCCGATATGACGCGATGGAGTTTTCACTCGCAAATATTCTTCTTGGGCAAGCGGCTTGAACATCATCACCAGCTGATCAACCATCCTGGTAGCGCAGTACAGGACCGGACAGTATACGAAGACGCGGAAATTTTTGCGCGTAATCTTGCTCAGCAAGGCAAGATGTCTGAGCGTGACTATGAAGTCTACCGTCGCCTCTACAAAGCGATTGCATCATTCCTGCCGCCACCTGATCTATTGATCTATCTACAAGCGAGTGTTCCAACCCTTCAGAGGCATATTGAGAAGCGCGGTCGAGATTATGAGCGCAGCATAGAGCCAGCTTACCTTGCGCAACTCAATCGATTGTACGAAGAATGGATTAGTGACTGGACGGCCTGTCCTGTGCTCTGCATCGGTATTGACGAGCTGGACTTTCAGCATCGCCCGTCCGATTTCGCGCACATCACGTCGAAAATTGAGGGCACGATTCCCCTACCTCGTCGAATGTTCTAAAAGATCAACGACGTGAAGGGACACTATAATCAAAATGGTGACTCGAATTCAGTGATCAGTGGCAGGCGCGTATCCTTATCAGAAAGAACAGGCGCAGTACACGGCCACGTAATCGCGAGGCTAGGATCATTCCAGAGTATGCCACCCTGTGCGTATGGTGCGTAGTATGCGTCCACCTTATAGCTAACAACGACGTCTGGCACAAGTGTGCAGAAACCATGTGCAAATCCCCGAGGAATGTAAAGCATCGTGGGCTGATTGGCATCGAGCTCATGAGCTTCCCACTGACCATAAGTCGGAGAGTCTCTTCTCAAGTCCACCAGAACATCCAAAATCGAACCCTGCAAAACATGGATGAGTTTAGTCTCGGTATGAGGTGGTAACTGAAAATGCAGGCCGCGTAAAGTACCCTGGGGTGCCGAGTATGACTGATTCTCCTGCACCCAGTCAGTAACTAGGCCGCGTTCCGCAAAATCCCTGGCGCGATACGTCTCCATAAAGCTACCGCGCTTATCACCAATGGAATTCAGGATAATGCGATAGGCACCTTTCAGGCCTAATGGCTCGAACGTTGGCATAGTTTGTTCCTCAGTGGTTTGATGCTTGCACCCGTTAATTGCCGCTTTGAACCCGCGTATTTTGCCACAGTCAATACTTTGTTACTAGTACCCCACATCGCCACGTGTCACCATATGAGGATCGACTTCACTATAGCCTGCAATCAATGGACACGGTTCTTTAGTCAAATATTAGCAAAAAGTGAAGTGCAAATTAGGTGCATTAACCAAAGAACGGTGCTATACTGAGAAACAATTGAACAGATTAAGTTGATTCATCAGATCAATGGTACAAATTAATCTCAGGTCCGATTTACTTAATTACATCATTGCTGAAGGCTATGAACCTGGCGATTCTCTGCCATCCATCAAGGAACTAGCAGGTCCAGAGCATCTAGGCATCAGCATCAGCAAAGTTCGTGAGCAACTAGAGGTAGCACGGGCACTCGGGTTGGTTGATGTCCGTTCGCGTACAGGTACACGTTTGCGTGAGTTTGATTTCGCACCAGCAGTCCGGACAGCTTTGTTCTATGCCTTAGCTCAGGATGCACATAGATTTGAAGCCTTTCATGATTTGCGAATCGGTATAGAGGTAAGCTTCTGGGAAGATGCGTGCAGGTCATTGAGTGTACAGTGTGAAGCCCAAATGCGGGACGCAATTCTGGAAGCCCAACGCAAACTCAACTCTCATCCTGTCCACATCCCGTTAGCCGAACATCGAAAGTTTCACCTGGCGTTATTCGCAGGGATCAACAATCCATTTGTATATGGGATGTTGGAAGCATACTGGGATGCTTACGATCAGGTCGCAGCAAACCATTACGCAGACTACGATTATTTGCAGCGCGTTTGGACATATCATGCAAACATATTGAATGCCATTAAAGAGGAGGAATACGAGGTCGCCAAAGCCCTATTTATTGAACACACTCGTCTGCGCAGATACCAGCATGCAGCAACACATAATGGTGATCAGAAATAGTTTTGCATCTCTATGTCAAGGAATCTCTAGATATAAGCAAGTTACATAATCCGAAAACCACACAGCTGACCCTATAGCGGGCTGACACCACTAGGCCTTCGCATCTACAGGAAAGGAGGAAGACGCGACCTGCGCGTCGAACCAGCCATGTGTGCTCTACACGCACCTACACAATCGCTAGATGTAACAGTCCAAGAACCTATCGTTAACGACTTTGCGTTTTCTGTTGCAACCAAGAACGGATCTGGCAGCCAAACGTCAAACAATGTTTTGGTTCGCACTCTTTTTGACATGGGCATCCCTGTAAACGGTAAGAATCTCTTTCCCTCCAATATCAAAGGGCTGCCTACCTGGTATACAATCCGGGCCAGCAAATATGGTTATACGGCCCGACGTGCAACAACAGAGATCGTAGTGGCCTATAACGATTCAACGCTCGCTGACGATATCGCTGATCTCCCTGCTGGCGGTGTATGTATCATTCGTGATGATATTGCGCGGTACGCGCCGCAACGCTCTGACATCTTCGTCTACGAAGTACCTGTCAAGCAAATTATGAAGACGGCGGATGTCCCCCGTGAATTCAGTTCACGCGTTGAAAACATGACCTATGTTGGCGCAGTGGCCCAGCTTTTTGATATTCCTCTCGATATGATCTATGCCGCTCTGCTAAAGAATTTTAACAATAAGAAGAAACCTGCTGACATGAACATGCAGGTGGTACAGCTTGCCTATGATCACTTCAGAAATCATGTTGAAAAACGGGATCCTTACCATTTCGCGAAGATGAACGGAACCGCCGGGAAGATATTGATTACTGGCAATGAAGCGGGCGGATTGGGTGCCATATTTGGTGGTGTGAACGTTGTTTCATGGTATCCCATAACACCTTCGACAAGTCTTATTGATGCAGTGAACGACTACCGCTACTTGCGGCAGGACCCTGATACCGGGGAATCGACGCTGGCCATTGTCCAGGCGGAGGATGAGCTAGCTGCCGCCGGGATGATTGTCGGTGCAGGCTTTGCGGGGGCAAGGGCGATGACAGCCACCAGCGGACCGGGCATCAGCCTGATGGCAGAGTTCACGGGTTTGGCGTATTTCGCTGAGATTCCTTGCGTCATCTGGGACATTACGCGAATGGGCCCCAGCACTGGTCTGCCCACGCGCACCAGCCAGGGAGATATATTGTTCACCCACTTTCTTGGGCACGGCGATACCCGTCAATATGTCCTGCTGCCAGCCAGCCCAGAAGAAGCTTTTGAGTTCGGCTGGCGTTCATTCGATCTTGCCGAACAACTACAGGCACCAATTTTCGTGCTCAGTGATCTCGATCTGGGTATGAACAACTGGATGTCGGAGCCCTTTGAATACCCTGATCAACCAATGCAACGCGGCAAAGTACTGGATGCAGAGGCGTTACGAGCCTTTATTAGCCAGCATGGGAAGTGGGGACGCTACCTGGACGTCGATGGGGACGGCATAACGTATCGTACCCTTCCTGGTACAGATCATCCAATGGCGGCCTACTTCGCTCGCGGTACTGGTCACGATGAAATGGCCGTATACAGCGAGCGCAGCGACGTATGGGTACAAAACATGGAGCGCCTGCAGCGCAAGTTCGAGACTGGGCGCTCGCTCATGCCGAAGCCCATCGTTGACAAAGCCCCAGAAGCAAAAATTGGCATTATCAGCTTTGGCACAAATGATCCGGCGATTCATGAAGCCCGCGATTGGTTAGCCGCGCAGGGGTTGAAAACCAGCTATCTGCGCATACGCGCCCTGCCCCTCACTCAGGAAGTCAAAGATTTCGTCTTCGACTACGACCGTATCTATGTCGTCGAGAATAACTACGACGGGCAGCTGAACCAGATCATGCGTATTGAGTATCCACAGAATATGTCACACGTTCGTTCTTTGGCCCTCGGTGACGGCCTGCCAATGACCGCTAAGTGGATCATCGACAACGTTCTGGAACAGGAAGGAAATCTGTGATGGCTCGTCAACCTGCCGTCAACACCCTGGGACTAACCAAGGACGACTATCAGGGCCGTCCGACCACGCTCTGCCCGGGTTGCGGACATAATTCGATTTCGAATCAGATCGTACAAACCGCTTTTGATCTTGGATTACCGCAGCACAAGATCCTCAAGATGAGTGGTATTGGCTGCTCTAGCAAATCCCCGGCATATTTCCTTGGGCGTTCACATGGATTCAATGCACTACACGGTCGCATGCCCTCTGTAGTGACTGGCGCGCTTATGGCCAACCATGAACTGAAAGTTATCGCTGTCAGCGGTGATGGTGATACTGGCAGTATTGGTATGGGCCAATTCAAACATGCCATTCGTCGGAATGTGCCATTTGTTTATATCATTGAGAACAATGGTGTATATGGGTTGACAAAGGGACAGTTCAGCGCGACAGCAGAAGAGGGACTTGACCTGAAATACTATGGCAAGAACACGTTTCACCCGATTGACCTGGCATTAGAGGCGATCATCTCTGGCGCTACATTTGTGGCACGTAGTTTCAGTGGTGACAAGAACCAGGTTCAGGCACTCATGGAAGCTGCGATACACCATCGCGGTATTGCTGTTCTTGACATCATCAGCCCTTGTGTAACCTTCAACAATGCACCAGATTCGCACAAGAGCTTCCCTTACGGCAGCAAGAACCAGATTCCCCTCCACGAAATCCAGGTACTGTCGCCGGATTACGTCCAGGCACAACAAGAAATCACTATCGACGAATACGCCGAAGGTGAAATGATTGAGGTTCAGATGCACGATGGCACCTACGTACGGCTGAAAAAGCTGGATAAGGGCCATGACCCGCGCAGTAAGGCACAGGCGATCACCATACTGGAGGAGGCACAGCGCGAGAATCTATTCATCACCGGGCTTATCTACTATGAAGAGCCACGCCCCACGTTACCTGATACAGAGAACCTGGTACCCCAGGCGTTAGCGACACTCCCTGGAGATAAACTGCGACCCAGTCGAGAAGCTCTACGCGATGTAATGGCAAAATTCTAGTAGTTGTGTGTGCAGACTTTAAACAAGCACGGTCAGATGACCGTGCTTGTTCTTTTTCTTAGTTTTTTACGCCCTTCAAGTTATTCGGTTAAGACATGCACGTACAATACAGATGTTTAATCACACCTACCCTTAGGATGGGACACCATGAAACGCGCTATTGTCACACTGGTGCTGCTATTACTCCTCGTCGTCACGTCTTTGCCTGCTATTGCTCAAGAACTTCTGGTTGTCGGCGAAGCTGTAGAAGGTGAGATCACCAACGACGCATTTTCTGTCTCCTATTTGTACGAAGGCACGGCTGGAGAGATCATCATTGTCGATTTGTGGCCCGTAGATATTCTTGCAGATTACGATAACCCGGCCATTGCAATTCGCCTCAATGATGAAGAAATTCTGCGGTACGATGGCTTTGGTAACACCACGATCGTAACGCAATTGCCCGAGGACGGGATGTATACGATCGTCGCAACGCGTCGTGACGATGCCGAGGGCACCAGCGTGGGAGAGTACACGCTGTTGCTGCGTAACCCTACCCTGCTGACGCTTGGGGAACCCGTCTCAGCAGAAATTGACAGTGAACTAACACATTACTACTACTACGATGGCAAGGACGACTTTATGCTATCGTTTGCCCGGGATGGTGATTTTGCGCCCCAGGTTGCCATCAACACAGTGGATACAAGTGCAACGCCAGGTCGGCTCGAAGCCGTTGCGGCAATGGCCGGTGTCGCGGTATCACAGGGGAATATGGGCATCATCCCAGGTAGTAGTGTCTATGTGATCACAGTAGGAGAACCCCCTTTCTCGATAAACTTCGGTAATCCGACCGCGGAATACGCATTAGGGCTTTATCTGCCGGAAAAAGAGTAGAAGCAACCGTCAGTATCTTAGTCCTCCCCTCAGCCGCCTGCAGCCAGGCGGCTGTTTCGCTTTCCTATCCGATCTTACCCCTAAAAACTAGGGGTTCATTGATTTGGCTACAGGTGTAGGTTTTGACCAAATATAGATTTATGGTCACCAAGCTTCACACAGCCCGTCTATATGTCGAAGCACAAAAGCTTTACCTGAGAAATTTGCTGGACTAGTTTATTGACTACAATCAACCGAGGAGCCTTCTATGCATACGGTATAGTATGCGAGTACGGGAGACACCCAAACAAAGCCAAACGGTATCAACCACGCCTGACAGACTCAAGGGGGATCTATGCAACCGTACTACCGGATTGATACCACTGAAGCCGTCAAACGGCAGGATGTGGATCGAGAAACCGGGCTTACCACCAGTCAGGTCGCAGAACGAAGGAATCAATACGGTCCCAACGCTCTGCCGCGAGATGAAGGTATCAACTGGTTCAAGCTAATTTTTAACCAATTTAGCGACTTGATGGTAATCATCCTCTTGATCGCAGCGGCGATCTCTTTCTTGCTGGGAGAAACTACCGACGTCGTCATCATTCTTATCATCGTTGTTCTCAACGCTGTCCTGGGGATTTATCAGGAATTCCAGGCCGAACAGGCCCTGGCAGCATTAGGAGCACTTCAGGTTCCTCAGGTTCGTGTACGCCGAGACGGAGAAGTCAAACAAGTCAGCGCCGAGGAACTTGTGCCAGGGGATATTGTTTTGCTGGAAGAAGGTGACCAAGTTCCAGCAGATGGCCGTCTGATCGGAGCCATTAATTTGCGCGTTGAGGAAGCAGCGCTCACCGGTGAATCTCTACCTGTTGATAAGTATATCGTGCCGATAAAGGCAGAAAAAGACGTCGCTATTGCCGATCAAGGCAACATGGCATTTATGGGGACCGCCGTCACTTATGGACGTGGAATCCTTCTAGTTACGGAAACAGGGCTGCACACTGAAATTGGTAAGATTGCTGGTATGCTGCTCGGTGTTGAAGAAGGCGAAACTCCACTCACCCGCAGATTAAACCAATTAGGCAAAATTTTGGCAGCGGGCGCAGGTGTCGTCGTAATGATCGTGTTCTTGGTAGGTTGGTTGGTACAGGGCATACCAGCACAGCAAATGTTTCTGGTCGCAGTAAGCCTTGCTGTCGCAGCTGTACCTGAAGGACTACCTGCTCTCGTAACAATCAGCCTCTCATTGGGGGCTGGCCGGATGGTAAAGCGCAACGCGCTCATCCGTCGCCTGCCCGCAGTCGAAACACTTGGTAGCGTTACCGTCATCTGTTCGGACAAAACAGGTACCCTCACCAAGAATGAGATGACCGCAACATTCCTGGCCCTGCCCGGTCACGATGACGTTAACGTCAGCGGAATTGGCTATACAGCCGAAGGTGATTTTGTCGAAGAAGATGGTGATGAACTCGACCCAACCAAAGACGATGCGGTCAGCCGCTTCTTAAAAGCGATGGCACTCAGCACAAATGCCTACCTTGAATCATCTGACAGCGAGGCCGTCAGCGTCGTAGGAGATACAACTGAAGGTGCACTCCTCGTTGCTGCTCGCAAAGTTGGTTGGACGCGCGAGATACTGGAAGAAGAACTCCCACGTATTCATGAACTCCCATTCAGCAGTGAACGTAAGGCGATGACTACTGTTCACAAGGTCATCAGTACAGAAGCGAAACGGCTCTTTGAAGATTCACCTTATATTTCCATCACCAAAGGTGCACCCGACCAACTGATTGCCTGGGCTGGCTTCGAGCATTTGCCCCAGGGAGTGAAACCGCTAACGTCAGAGCGAGCAAAACGCTGGCAAGAAGAAGTCAATGAGATGGCACGTCAGGGGCTCCGTGTACTTGGGATCGCGTATCGTCAGTTGGCGGAGTCACCAGACGAACAAATAGACGAAAGCATCGAGCGCGATCTTATACTTCTAGGTTTGGTAGGCATCCTGGACCCTGCCCGACCAGAAGCAAAGGAAGCCGTGAAGACAGCTCGTCAAGCAGGCATCCGATCTATCATGATTACGGGCGACCACGCACTCACAGGTGAAGCCATCGCGCGCGACTTAGGAATACTGGCCGCACACGAAAGGGCTATCACCGGCGCACAGCTCGACAAAATGAGCGATGAAGAGGTTCGCGAAGCGCTGAAGGCAACAGCGTGCTTCGCGCGTGTCTCACCGGCGCACAAACTCAAAGTCGTTCAACTATTGCAGGATAACGGCGCAATTGTTGCCATGACCGGTGACGGTGTGAATGACGCTCCTGCGCTCAAGCAGGCGGATATCGGCGTAGCCATGGGAATCACCGGCACTGATGTAAGCAAAGGTGCCGCAGAGATGGTTTTGACTGACGATAATTTTGCATCGATTGTCTCTGCTGTTGAAGAAGGCCGTGCCATTTACGACAACATCCGAAAATTCATCAAGTATCTGCTGAGCTCTAATGTGGGTGAAATCCTGGTGATGTTTGTCGCACTGTTACTTGGTCTCAAGATTCCCCTTCTAGCAATTCAGATTCTATGGATAAACCTTGTTACGGACGGACTGCCCGCAATCGCACTGGGTTTTGAACCCGCAGAAGAGGGCGTTATGCGACGGCGACCCCGACCAAAAGAAGAGAGCATCTTCGCGGAAGGAATCGGAAGACATATTGTCGTTATTGGCATCTTAATTTCGGCGATTACACTTGGTGGGTTTATTTGGGGGCATACAAGCTACGGTCTCGATCCCTTCGATCGAACACTAGGCCTGCAGGAACTATCACGCGCAGAACTCATCGAGCTCGTCGATCCGGAACTAGTGACCACCAGCTGGGATGAACTAGACATCGAACAGCGTATTGCACTGATGGAGAATGATTACGTCGCCCTGAATTATGATCAGGTAATGGACGTGTTCGGGGATGAGATCGACATTCCACGTAACTGGGATGAGCTACCACCAGAAGTACGCGAAACAATTATTGGAGCAGAAGAATTAGACTTAGCGCTGGAACATGAAGGAGGCGAAGGCATCCTGGGCGCTGCCGAAGAGCTACCGCGCACAATCGCGTTTACTATCCTGGCGTTTACGCAGATGTTTGAGGTAATGGGTATTCGTTCTGGCGATCGTGTTTCGTTCTTTCGTCGTGGCTTCTCCGGCAATATGCTGCTGTTCTGGGCAGTTGTGAGTACGTTCCTCTTGCAGCTAGCGGTTATATACGTGCCGTTCCTGCAAGAGGCATTTAACACTGCTCCATTATCACTGATGGAGTTGCTTGTTTCGCTGGGTCTGGCGTCCATGATCCTGTTTGCGGTCGAAATCGAGAAGATCATCAACCGCCGCGAATTCGCCAATAGTGGAGAGCGTCACACGCAGGCACCTGCCATTACAATGTGACAACGTTTTCGCATCAAACAAGGGCGCGGTAGATAAGCCGTGCCCTTTCCTTTTCACACACTCAAAGTCTAAGCAAACTTGGACTACTCAGCCGAACCAGGTGAATTTGTCTCAGGTTCGTTTTCCCACTCTCGCAGACCAGGATCAGGATACTCAGAATCTATTGCATCAACCTGCGGATCTTCTTGGATTTCTTCATAGGTTTCACTAAACTGCTCATGTAGTTCTTCAATATTCGCGGCGATTGTACCTAACACACCATTCACGAATCGTGCGGTACCCTCTGCGCCGAACAGCTTAGCGAGTTCAACCGCTTCATCAATCGCTACCCCCACGGGAATTCCTCGACCGATAACCAGCTCGTACAAAGCTATACGGAGTATATTGCGATCAATCACGGCCACCTGGTTAAGAGGCCATTCGGGCGCGTAGGTCTGTAGCACAACATCGATCTGTTCCTGATGTGACAACACACCCTGTACCAGATCGCGAATGTAGCTACGCACTTTGCGTGATTCTTCACCTGGCGGCGGCACAATATGAGCTAAGACTTCACCAATAGAATGGTGTGCACTATCGATTTCGTACAACGCCTGTAATGCGAAGCGCCGCGCCTGGCTGCGATCTGTTGCGGGGATAGCATGAGTAACTAAGTCGCGAGCTATGACTTCGTCTTGATCAGGGTCAAAATCTGGGAAAGGTAAAGGGTCGCCAGTCATCACGACACCAATAATCTCAAACGGCAAAATCGTTAAGAGTTTACAGCAGAACGACACATTACGCTATCCGCAACCATAGTTCGATACGCAATCAAAAACCCAGAAAGTCAGATTTACAACCCGTTTTGACCCTTTAAACTCTATGAAAGTCCATTTAGAACTTTAAATATTCATAAAGGCCTTCAAAAGTACTTGACAATCCTTCTGGACTCGTGGTACTCTACGCGAGATGACAATTCATCATCACCAAACGGAGAAAGGCGCATATGTTGATGAACTTAATCCTTGGCACAGTTGATGCCATTGGAACGATGGGAACCAACAGGCGCCCGCAGCTTTGTTAACCGACTTCACTTGAGTCGCTTACGAACAGCCGCGGGGCCTAAACTCGCGGCTGTTTTCATTTGCGATTCGTCTGTCAGATAGATTCTGCAGATCGCAGCCGTGAGGAAAACTCGCGGCTGTTTTTATGCTGCGACCTGTGGTTCACCATTCGTCAAGCTGGATCCCTTTAGATGCAGCACCGAGCGTTAATGGTTTACAAAACACAGTGCAAAAACACAGAACGATTCGCAGATCAAAACGACTCAAATGGAGTACTCAAATGGCTACCCTATTTCACTACAATCAGCCCGCGCTGACACGGAGTGAACAAGAAGGCAAACTGCGCCACGCTGAACAACAGCGGGAGAAACAAGCAAATCGATGGCAGACTGCACACAGCTTCAGGTTGTACTTCAATGTGAAACGTCAGCCACGACCGGAACCCGCGCGTGAAGCGCGTAAACAACATAACGCACCCATCAATATCGAGCGCGTTCCACAGGCGAGCTAGCCAACATCGCTCACATTCAGCAATGCAATTTTCGAAATCAACTTCGAAATCAATAGGGAGCAGACACCATGAACATGCTCAACCTGTATCAGTACCATCAAATCAACTCCCGCGAGCTCGAGCGTCGCGCAGAACAACAGCGACTAATTCGCACCGTAAAGAACTCTGACAACGCACTTCGTCAAGCACGTAAACACATCGGCCAGAGTCTGATGTCAATTGGTCGGCAGATTGCAGATGTGTAAGATCGCAAAAGGCCAAATTGCAGACAGAAGGGCGACCAAGTGTCGTCCTTTCTGTTTCTTTTCTTGCCGATATGATGATTGACAAGTGATTCTGTCCTGATCATCAATTCAACCCACACCGCAGCAGTTGAACTAGATGCTATAATACTCAGGTGATCCGGTATGTCGGCAGGAGACACTGCACATGGATATACAGTTGATTCTCGCGCAGATTGGCGAAATCCTGCGCCCCTCATCACTGGGAGATATCCTCATTTATGCGATCTTGATACTGGCATTCTTAACGCTGATGCTCACACCAGAGAAGAATGACCGTCCCAATTACATACTGTTACTAGTTATATTCGTCACAGTAATCGACCTGCTCCGTGGTAGCACAGGTAATGTCATACCGGTTCCAGGGTTCGATGATGAAGGCTTTGGCACACTGATTATCCATATCATCATGGGCGTAGCGCCACTGCTTGCCGCAGGTTCGATCAGAGCACCACAGCGTAAAGGCCGCATTTCCATTCCGCTTGCTCTTATCACCGGTATTATTGGCTCGATCTACGCAATCATCGCATTTCTCGATGCACACTACCTGGCTGATCCGTTCCTCTACACGCCTGTCTTCTAGCGGACAAAATCATTGGAGAACTAAGTCTGGGACATTACACGTTCGGCTTAGTTCTCTACATGCCATAGGCGTGTGCCATCCGACACAAAGTACAACTCCCCTAGTAGATCTGTGCGATACAGTGGCCAGTCGCGCGTCAGATGCAGCGTACTGGCATCTGGATCGTTGAAGCGATTCCCAGCCTCAGCTTGCAATACAATCGCTGAAGGCTGCACTGCGTCTATGAAGCTAGCCTGGATGGATTCAAAGCGCCCATGTCTGGGGAGTTGCAGAACAGTAGCTGATGGCCATGGGCCTTCTGTCAATAAAAGCTCTTGTGCAGACTTATCGGAATCCGACATCAGAAGAAATGAGATATCACCGTACGACAATCTAACGACAAGTACGTTTTGCTTTCCCGCGACTGCAGATACCATAGACTGGGTAGGCGACATAATCTCGATCAAGGTCCCGTCGTCGAGAAACACATTGTAGCCCGCTCTAACCGGAATCACAGCACCCTGCCCATTTGCAGCAGGGCGTGCGCGAAGCAACGCATTAATTCGGTCTCTAGCGAGCGCATCCATGTTCTCGTGGCCACTGGTGAGTAGTACGCCATGCGAGTAGCGATCGAACACAGCAGGCAGTGCTCCTATATTCGTGGTATCGGTCTGCGTGGTAATGACAACCTCAATATGGCGATCATAGAATGGCATTCGCTCCCCAAGAATAGCCAGAAGCCTGTTTGGATAAGGCCCACCATTTATCAGAATCTGTGCGCCACCCGGCGTCTGAACCAACACAGCATGGCTATGTCCAACATTGAGAAACCACACATGGAGCTGACCGTCTGGCTTGCTGAGAATGAATGCCATCAAGAGTAGCCCCATACCTGCCCCAGAAAGCAAAACCGTCATACGCACTGTACGTCTAGACAGATACGATGCCAATCTCATCCACCAGACCGGTCGTTCTGCAACCACAATACCACCCCCTATAACGAGGACGAAGAAAGCCAAGACTAGTCGCGGATCCACGGCAACAGGCAGCGCTGCCCCCGGCCAATCTGCAAAGACACGTACCACACCAATCGTCCAACCGAGAAGCAGGCCACATAACCAGAATAGAATCTGTGCTAGCCCGGGCAACATAAGCGCTATCAAAGTCGCAGCACCACCCAGCAACAGGATTCCTGCTTGTACTGGCACTACAAGAACATTCACCAGCAGCGCAATGAGCGAGATCTGTTGAAAATAGAGCGCGGATAATGGCAGGACTGTGAACTGAACCGCCAACGTTACAACGATCAATTCACGCATCCAATGTGCGACTGGATACAACCCGTTTATACGATTCCACCCGGCCACGCGATCATACAATCGTCCCAGAGGCTCGGTGAACAACGTCAGACCCAGAACCGCCACTACACTGAGTTGAAAGCCAACATCCCACAAAGCGAAAGGATTATCTATGGTCAAGACGACGACAGCGGAAGCAAGAGAAGCCGGCAGATAGGTTCGGCGCTTGAAGAGTGGCGCTATCACGAGCAGTCCACTCATGATAGCTGCCCGAGACACAGCTGCGCCCCCACCAACAAAGGCTGTATAAATGATTATGGCAGTTAAACCCAACAGGGCGATCGCGAAGCGGTGATGTATGACTGAGCGAAGCGAATGCATCACAATCCCGCTGAAAATCACCATGTTGAAACCGCTTATTGCGATAATGTGCGCTACACCTGTCGCACTGAACGCATCACGTAATTCCGTGTCGATCCCACTTTCATCTCCCAACAAAATACCTGTCAGAAGTGCAGCCATCGGTTCTGGCAGTGCCGCTCCTATGCGTTGGCGTGCAAGCTCTCTTAGCTGATATACGCGTTCATTTACTGGGTTCCCATAACCCTTGTCAACTATCCTGACATGCGCATCATTCATCAGGCTGTAGATACCGTTGCGAGCAAGGAAATCTGAATACGAGAACGTATCAAACGTCTGAGGTGTGGTCATTCTACCAACAGCTTCGATTCGATCGCCGTAGGCGACCCCGGCGAGAGGCGACGTCTTGACTAATACCAACCCTTCAACAGCATAGGTCCGACCACCACTCGTGAGGTACTCGGCCTGCAAGCGTAAACGTTGATCCACTTCACGCACATCTGGCAGATCAATGACAACCCCTTGAATAACGACGCTGGTGGCATAGTCATTGAACACGGCAATACTGCCCGCCTGAGGCATCAACAAAACACGACACGCTCCCAGACAAATTGCCAGACAAACCCATATTAGACGTCGGATAGAGGCAAATTCCGGAGTCAACACCAGGACGGAAAAAATGCTCAACCCAGCTAACCAGAAGATCGGAGGGAGCATACTGCGCGTCGTGACGCCTAGCGCAATTCCCAGGCACCAACCAAGCGTAAGATATACGATACGCATATTACTCGAAGAAAGCCATTCGTGTGGTCAAAGCGCAATATGAAATGAGCGTACCATGAGACGCTTATATAAGACCTTTAGATTGTTACAGATAAAAGGAGGACGGCTCGTTAACGCAAAGAGGGTACCAACACAAGCAAGGTCAATACCCTCAAGTCATTCATACTAAGAAGAAGGACAGCAGCCAGTGCTAGGCATCACCCTCTGAACTGTCGTAGACTTCAACAGGCTGTGGGATGTGTACAGGAGAGGTAGCCCTAGGAGCCTCTTCCTGACTATGAACTGCAGGTTTCTGAAGTACTACAATACCATTACGCACTTCACTCAGGTTGCGGTTAAGCTGTTCTTCCAAACGGCCTAGCATCTGCAGCACGTATTGGTCAGCCTCGGCAGTAATCCGCGTAGCTTCGTTGCGAGCCTGTTCCTTAATCTGTTCGGCTCGGCTCTGAGCGGCTTTGACTGTTGCGTCCTGATCTATCATCTGCTCAGCACGTTCACGATGCTGTTGTACAACACGCGCCGCTTCCTCATGGGCTTCCGCAAGGATACGATCACGCTGCGCAAGAATGCGAGCAGCTTTTTCGATCTCTTCTGGAATCGAAATGCGCATTTGATCGATAAGTTCAAGGGCGCGTTCTTCGTCAATCATCGTGTACTTCGTACCGAAGATATGACGCCCTTCATCAATCAGGTCTTCCAGACGATCTACAAGATGCTGAATATCCATCAACTTCCCTCCGATTTGACCTGGAGCGCAATCCGCCCTCATTCCCTAACACTGGGATTCTGCAAACCGCTCATACAGCGCCTGTGCGACATGCGGAGGCACAAAACTCGACACATCGCCGTTCAACTCCGCGATTTCTCTCACGGTGCTTGAACTGATATACATATACTTTTCATCCGCCAGGATTGCTACTGTCTCAATCTCAGGAGCCAGTTTTTTGTTCGCCATCCCCATGCGAAACTCAAACTCAAAATCACCGAAAACACGCAAGCCACGAATTAACGCAATTGCCCCAACAGAACTCACATAATTCACAGTCAGACCAGTGAATGACTCAACGCGAATATCACTGTATTCTGCGAAACACTCCCGCGCCAATTGCAGGCGCTGTTCCAGTGGAAACAGGACGTTTTTCTTTGGCGTTGCATATATGGCTACGATAATCTCATCAAAGATACGCAGTGCCCGCGTTGCCACGCTTATATGACCAAAATGAATCGGATCGAGCGAGGCCGGGTAAACCGCGATGCGCTTCATCGAGCAGCCCTTTTTGGATGATTCCGTAAGTATTGTAAGATGTTTTCCGATATTGCGCCAATTGGAACGCAACTAGACATGCAGATAGGACAAAAAGCCTATCCGATACCAGCGACCACTGGAGAAAAACGCCATGAACTAAGATATGTCGCCTTCTGCATCATGCTGTAGCCCCATTTGTTCGGCCAAAAGTCTGTGCTCTGGCTGCTGAAGATCAGGATCTTCGGCATAGAGTGTGCGCGCTTCTCGCTGAGCCAATGCAACCAGGTCAGGTGTCATCTCCTGAGCCAGCTGGAGAGTATCGCGCCCACTCTGGCGGGTCCCAAGCAAATCCCCTGCCCCGCGCTGTTGCCAGTCTACTTCAGCTAGCCTGAAGCCATCATCGGTAGCAACCAGCGCCTCCAGACGGGCGCGTGCCTCTGGTGTATCAGTATCCGGGATGAGAATGCATGTCGAGGGATGTTCTCCCCGACCAACACGTCCTCGTAACTGATGTAGCTGAGCAAGTCCAAATCGATTTGCACCTTCGATCAGAATAACCGTGGCATTGGGCACGTCCACCCCGACTTCCGCGACGGTAGTTGTCACCATGACATCGTATTCATGATGACCGAAGGCGGCCATAATCTCGTCTTTTTCTTGCGGCTTCATACGCCCGTGTAACAGGCAAACACGATGCTTATAGAACACCTGCTGCAACTCTTCATACGCTTCTACTGCACTGCGTGCATCAATCTTGTCTGATGACTCGACGAGGGGGTGTACTATAAACGCCTGACGCCCTTGTAAAAGCTGATCCTCGACAAAGCGAAAGGCTCGTTCGCGCGCAACGGGAAGTACCGTATACGTTTGCACGGGCTGACGTCCTGCTGGTTTTTCGTCGATGACCGTTAAATCAAGATCAGCGTACAGTGTCAGGGCAAGCGATCGAGGAATCGGCGTCGCAGTCATGACCAGCATGTGTGGGTTTGTACCCTTTCCACGTAAGGCACCACGCTGAGCAACACCAAAGCGATGCTGTTCGTCAACAATCGCCACAGCTAAATCGTTGAACTCAACATTATCCTGGATTAGTGCATGGGTACCAATCACGACATCAATTGAACCATCAGCAATACCCCGGTAAATAGAAGACCGCTCGTTGCTGCTGAGCGCACTTGTGAGCAGAGCCACCACAGGACGCCTCTCCAATGAAGCCTTCTCCAGGGTGGCACTTATTCCTCGGTAGTGTTGTTCAGCTAGGATAGAGGTAGGTGCCATGAGCGCGGCTTGTTTCGTATTACTGAGCGCCATCCCAATTGCCACAGTCGCAACGGCAGTCTTCCCGCTGCCGACATCACCTTGAATCAGACGATTCATAGGCACTGATTGAGACACATCTCGACGAATATCATCGATAGCTCGTCGCTGTGCACCTGTCAACACGTACGGAAATGCATTTTCAATGAACGATTCAAGGAAGCCGTCATTTACCTCAAGCGGCACACCCGGCACCGATTGCCATTCTCGTCGATTGCGCAGTACACCCAGTTGCAGCAGCGTAAGTTCATCGAACACGAATCGTCTTCGAGCATGCTGCAGGTGATCAAAACTCTGAGGAAAATGGAGATTACGTATCGCCCAGTTAAGATCGCCGAGGTCGGCTCGTTCTAATGTACTCTCTGGCATGTAGTCAGGGATTTCATCGACATGCGCATCCACCACAGTTTTCATGTCACGCCGAAAAGAGCGCGAGCGAACGCCCTCAGTCAGTGGATAGACGGGCACAATGCCGATCGTGTGCAGATTCTCACTGTCCAGAAGTTCCCACTCAGGGTTCGCCATCTGCAGTGTATTCTGAAAGACGCTCACCTTCCCACTAACGACCAGATGTTGTCCGTCCTGGATTGTCCGAACGAGGTAATCCTGGCCAAAGAAGATAACTGACAGTTGCGCCGTATCATCTTCTAAAACCATGAAAAAATCTTTGCGGTTGCTGCGTCCAACGCGGACAGTCCGACGTCGGACCATTCCAATCACTGTCGCAACCTCACCTGGTTCCAGCCGACGAATCGGTTTCAAGCGCGTGTAATCGTCGTATCGACGTGGCAGGTAATACAGCATATCGCGTATTGTCCGGATACCAAGCTTCTCCAGCATGTCGGCTTTACTGCTTCCAATTCCTTTAACCGCTGTAATCGGCTGATCAAGCGCCCGCAAACGCTGTCGTGCAGTCTCATAGCTCATGTCCTCGCGTGGACGCCGAGGCGGACGCACCAATGTCGGAGTAGGAGGCACATCCGTTCCTGTAGAAAACTGAGGCACCCCGTCAACGTCGGCATAATCGGAATATTCGGCTTCATCACTTAGCAATTCATCGTTCACGACACGGGGATGTTTTGTTGAGGACTTCCTTTGCGTAACTTGCTGATTGTCCTCGGGACTGCGCGAACGCCTGCTGGGACGTCCACCTGAATCTCCACGCACGTTGCTTCGCTCTTGAGTATCTTGCCCACGCGATTCTGTACGTGCATCTATCAGAGCCTGAATATCTGACATACGTTCAGCCAGATCAGATGGCATGGGTTCACGCTCAAGCGCACGATCAATCAGATAAGTGACAAGCCGTGCGCGTTCATTCACGTCCTCAATCGTATCATAGTTGGCAAGGAGGTCTGTCGCTTCCTCGGCCAGAAGATAATGCTCAGGGCGTCGTGCCTGTGACTGGGCTTGCTCTTTCCATGTTGTACTGAATTTGCTCAAGCCTCCAATCACAGCGCGATTGTTACAGCCCTGTTCCCGTTCCAGCTTCAGTATCTTCACGAAGGTTTCAATAGGCGATGGCATAGCATTGGCCTTCTAGTTCATTGCGCGTGTTTGCCAGCCCGCACGAAGGGTCACAACCCCTACAGCGCCGGGACCTATATGCGTACCCAGGGTCGGGCCGACTTCCATAATGGGAGTAAACTTCGGTGCGATCTCTCCCAGGCTCTCAAGGAAGCTATGTGCGCCAGCCTGGTTCTGGATATGTAGTACGACCAGTCGGTCGAGTGGGAGTTGTGCTCGCACCAATTCATGCAGCTTATCAAGTGCCCGTCCAAAAGTGCGTACACGATGGATCGGTTCAATAATGCCGTCGTGTACATGCAAAATGGGCTTGATCTGTAACATAGTTCCAACCGCAGCAACGATAGGATTGACTCTCCCGCTCCGCTGTAAGTAGGTCATCGTTGCAATCACAGCATAGATGTTGAGATTCGCCTGTGTCCGGGCAACCGCGTCCCTTATCGCATCGACTGAGCCCGTACGTTTCGCCACTTCCGCAGCCACTAATACAACCTGGCCCAATCCCATTGTGATGCTCAGTCCATCCAGCACTGTTACGCGATCCCCCAGCGATTGGGCACCCAATCGAACGTTATTGAGGGTTGTGCTGTATGCTTGTGGGACGTGAATCGCAACAATATGGTCATACCCCTCAATGGCCTGTTCCAGGATTTCCTGGGCCAATGCTGGCGGTGGCGCAGAAGTTGTCGGCACTTCGGACATATGTGCTAGTTGATTATAGAAGGCTCCGCGATCTAGCTCAAGGCCATCATCAGCGTAGCTTTGACCACCATAGTTGACAAACGTAGGTATAATGTCGATGTTCCATTGGGCGAGCAGTTCCGCTGGAATATCAGCAACGCTGTCTGTAACGATCTTAATGCGTTTTGCCATGTTCTTCCTCAGCGTCCGTAGGATCATCCAGACCAGATCTGCTATGACTGAATTCGCTCTCAAGTACAGCGACACCAATGGCGCGTGACCCAATCAAACAAGCCATAAGTGTACTATATGCACCAAAAGGGAAATGCTGACCAGGAAACTCTGTAGTCAGCCGATCCTGTAAGGCACGCGTCGATTCCGTGATGGCACCACGTGGTTGTACAATCATGGCATCATCGAGCGCATCAAATTCCAGAATAAAATCTACAAGGCCATCAATCGCTTGCATATTCGAACGCGCTTTTTCCACAACGTTAAGTCGTCCATCTTCCATGCTAACAAAGGGTCGTATACCGAGTAATGCACCCAGGATCGCCCTGGAATCACTCACCAGGCCATTGTCACGTAGAGTATCTAGCGTCTCTGTATAGTACATACAGTAAACGCGTTCGACCGCATTACGTACGTATCGGACAACATCATCAAAGCTGCCTTCCTTGAACGATGCCTCAGCCGCGGCGCGGACAAGTAAGCCGTAGCCTGCGCAAACACTTTGCGTATCAATTACCTCAATAGGACATCCCCCAGTGAGCTGCTGTGCAGCTTCACGCGCATTGTACCAGCTGCGGTTGATCTCCCGAGACGAATGTAGCGAGATGATGCCATCGCATACCTGGCTGAGGGGACTGTAGACATTGAGGAATTCCGGAGTTGATGGCGGCGCAACCTGAGCGATTGCTTCAGCAGCAGACATGCGCTCCAATATTTCCTCAGTAGGAAGGTCTACATCTTCCCGATAACTCTGGCCGTTCATCGTCACCGTACATGGCACGACAGTGATTGGAAGTCCTTCAAGCAGCCGAGCATTTCCAAAACGTGCACTGCTGTCGCAGACAATATGAAAGCGTGGCATAAAGTAGTCTATTCCAGGCTGATAATAAATGGATAGAGGGGCTGACCACCGTTTAGCAACTCCGTTGCCAGATTTGGCCAGTGCCGATTCAGACAAGCGACCATTTCCGCAACCATTTCATCGGACACATCTTCACCCGTATAAACTGTAGCCAACTCCAACTTTGCAATGTCGATCTGGTCAAGTCCTTTTTGAACGACCTCAAACAAATCAGGCCCTGTCGCTACAAGTTCATGGTCTACAAGAGCCAGATAATCACCGGACTTTATGCCAAGCGACTGAAAGTGAGCATCCCGCGTCGCTCTCGTAATCTCCAGCGTGACTAGATGATTTGCCGCACGTTCCATATCCTCAAGAACATCAGGTATGGGCCGTTCAGTCCCAGCCTCACCAAAAGCAAGCAATGCCGCCAATCCCTGAGGAAGTGTGCGCGTCGGTAAAACATGAAGCGATCTTTCTGAGGACAGCCTCACTGCCTGTTCCGCCGCCATACGTATATTGGGGTTATTCGGTAGTAGTATGATCTCTTCGGCTTCTATATCACGGATCGCTTCAAGAAAATCCCCCGCACTCGGGTTCATCGTCGGTCCACCATCAACGATGTGCGTTGCGCCGAAATCCTTCAATAGTTCATGCCAGCCTTCACCACGTGCAACTGCAACAACAGCAACCGCAGTCGGCGCAGCGATAACTTTCACAAAATCTTCTTTCCTTTCAACGCCAGGTTCGCCTTGTCGGTGATAGCGTTCTGCCTGCAACTGCATATTCTCGACGACAACGTCATCCAGCTGCGCCCCACTCTCAATCGCGTAATGCAAAGGTACTGCGGGATTATTCACATGGATATGTACTTTGATCAAGTTTTCATCACCTACAACAAGTGGAGACCATCCCATCTTACTTATGTCACGGCGAACAACCTCTATATCCATGTGTTCACCAATCATCAAGAATTGAACATCATAGCCGTAATCATCAGTATGACTCTTATAGTTTTGCTTGCGATCAACAGACTTGATGCCGTTTTCAGATATGTTCATTGAGAAATCAGGCTGCGAATGCTCACTGATGTTCTTACCCTCAACGAAACGTTGGATGCCACGCAGGATCGTTACCAAGCCAGCCCCACCACTATCGACTACACCTGCCTCTCGCAATACAGGCAACAGCTCAGGCGTTTGCTGCAAAGCTACCTCGGCTGCTTCAAGCATAACATCGAGCAAATACTTGAGATCGCGTTCATGGCCGACTTGTTGGGCCAAAGCTTCTGATGCAGCTCTCGCAACCGTCAGTATTGTCCCTTCGACCGGCTCCATGACGCTGCCTACTGTATCATAAGCGTACCGCACTGCAGCATTCGTGGCATTTGCAAACGCGCTAGCATCCATGTGGTACTGGCCCGCTAAGCCATCTGCGAAGCCACGCATCAGCGTAGACAGAATCGTACCTGAATTCCCACGAGCGCCACGCAGAGCACCGTTGGCAAGTGCATCACTTACAGCAGAAACACTGGCGTCATCAATCATGCTGGCTGTTGCCTCTGCTTTCTGCACAGTCAACAGCATATTCGTGCCGGTGTCACCATCTGGGACAGGAAAAACGTTCAGACGATTGATCTCCTCAACATGGCGTTCTAACCAGCCAACACCTGCAGTAAATAAACAACGCAAGGTTGCCCCATCTAGTCGTTCACGAGTTACGTCGAGTACCATGAATCCTCAAGATCTTTTACGGCGTCACGTTTATCGTACATGTTTTCGCGATTTCTTAATAGAACACGCTCGGTGCGTGCTTGTTGCGCAGGCCAGAGTGATTATTCACAGACGGGTAGCAGATTCACGCAAAGCCTTTATTCCCGCTGAAATGCCTTCCTTAGACCCAAATATCGACGTACCAGCAATCAGCACATTCGCACCGGCATCTTTTGCAACACGTGCCGTAACAGCATCAATACCACCGTCGACCTCGATGTCGATTTGCCGCCCTGCCGCATGAGCCATGTTCTGGATTTCAGTAACTTTAGCCATCATCTCTTTCAGAAATTCCTGGCCGCCAAAGCCCGGATTCACAGTCATGACGTTCACGATATCGAGAATATGAATAACTTCTTTCAACAGCACTGCCGGTGAATGTGGATTGATAGCTACACCTGCTTTACAGTCTGCCGTCTGGATCAATTGCAGCGTACGGTGCAGATTAGGGCTGACTTCCAGATGGACTGCAATGTGATCCGCACCAGCATCAGCGAATGCCTGTATGTATCGCTCTGGTTCAACGATCATCAGATGAACATCGAGTGGCTTGCTGGTAACCCGCCGAATCGCGGATACGACAAGAGGTCCCATCGTAATGTTGGGGACAAAACGTCCATCCATCACATCAATATGAAACCAATCGGCACCAGCATCATCGGCAGCTTGAACTTGATCGCCAAGGCGAGCAAAATCAGCGGACAGAATTGATGGTGCGATGATCAGGCGGTCGTTTGCCACCTGCAATTCTCCTTGATTGTAGTCATATGTCGATTGTATTGTAACGCACGCGCTTCTCGCTCACCATGCACGAAACATGCTAGTGACTCCCCCCCATGATTGCCCAGGACACGCATACAACACGTATAATGGTCTCATGTATCAGAACTTCCACGACAATCTCAGGAGCAGATAACATGGAATACCGGCGATTAGGTAATACAGGAATGCAAGTCAGCGCGATCTCACTGGGAGCCTGGCTGACGTTCGGTAGCGAAAGCATGGATTTCACCATATCACAGGCGATTGTTCGTACGGCTATCGAAAATGGCATTAACTTCATCGATACCGCAAACGTTTACGCACATGGAGAAGCAGAAAAAGCTGTTGGTAAGATCATTAAGGACTACGACCGCAATAAACTGGTCATTAGCACAAAAGCCTTTGGTGCGATGAGCGATGATCCAAACGATCAGGGATTATCACGTAAGCATTTAGTGCAGAGCGTAGAAGCTTCCTTAAGGCGCCTGGAGACAGATTACATAGATATCTTTTATTGCCACCGCTACGATCACAACACGGCAACTGAAGAAACAGTACGTGCGATTGAAGATCTGATCCGACAGGGGAAAATCGTGTACTGGGGCACCAGTATGTGGTCTGCCGATCAGATTGCAGAAGCAGTAAACGCAGCAGATCAATACAACGCATATCGCCCGGTGGTGGAACAGCCACTGTATAACATGTTGGACCGACACGCTGTTGAGGGCGGGCTAGAAACAGCACTAGATCGATACAGCATTGGGCTGACGGTGTATTCACCCCTAGCAGGTGGCCTGTTGACGGGCAAGTACAATGAAGGCGTACCGGCCAACACACGAGCGGCCCGCATCAACGATGACTGGATGCAGGAACGCTTTGCTGACCATCGTATAACGCAGGCCCGTCAAATCACTGACTTAGCAGCAAGCATGGAAGTCAAACCTGCCGCGCTTGCCCTGGCATGGGCCCTCAAACATCCTAACGTCGATAGTGTCATCACCGGTGCGACACGCCCGGAACACGTTCTCTCAAATCTTGAAGCACTTGCTGTCGAACTCTCACCGGAAGTTGAACAGCGCATTGAGAACATTCTTCAAAACAAGCCCGAGACGAGCCAGCGCGTCATCGTCGATCCAGAGAATATTCCAGCACTTTAGCAAAATGGGGCGCATTCAAGCGCCCCTCACTATGCTTAACTATGTCCCGCAACTGGGCGTGGCGTATAAAGTTCCTCAAGATAGGCCATATCCTCATCTGACAGGACAACATCGACCGCAGCAGCCACGGCTTCCTCAAGGTGGTGCATCTTTGTCGCTCCAATTATGGGGCTGTCCACACCCGGTCGATGCAGTAGCCACGCCAATGCGATCTGCACAGGTTTGACATCATGCTTCGATGCAACCTCCGTGACTCGGTCCATAATGTCAAAATCGTTGTCTTTGTAGTACATCCGCTGAGCATAATCATCCGTCTTCGCGCGTGTCGTCTCACCGCCACCGTCTCGGCTGCGATTACCCGCCAGGAAGCCGCGAGCTAAGGGCGACCAGGGGATCAACCCAACTCCCATTTCCACACAAAGCGGATTCATCTCCCGCTCTTCCTCACGATAAATCAGATTGTAGTGGTTCTGCATACTTACAAAACGCGTCCAACCATTGAGATCAGCAGTGTATTGCGCCTGTGCAAATTGCCAGGCCCACATACTGCTGGCCCCGATGTAGCGAACTTTTCCGGATTTAACGACATCGTGCAGTGCTTCCATCGTTTCTTCAACAGGCGTGTTGTAATCCCAACGATGGATTTGATACAGATCAATATAGTCAGTGCCTAATCTTCTCAAACTCGCGTCAAGCGCATCCATAATGTGCTTTCTGGATAAGCCGCCACTGTTCGGTTTTTCGCTGAAATGAAAGAAGACTTTTGTTGCCAGCACGTACTCGTCTCGACTGTTGAAGAACTCGCGCAGATATCGTCCCGTCAGCTCCTCACTGACGCCCAGCGAGTACATATTGGCTGTATCATAGAAGTTTATCCCCAATTCAACAGCACGTTTCACGATTGGATAGCCTTCATCGTAATCCAGTATCCAATCACGCCATGACTTGCTACCATAGCTCATCATCCCCAGGCAAATACGCGAAACGTGCATGCCGGATTTTCCAAGGCGCGTGTACTGCATAGTCATTTCCTCCAGTCGACTGATAAGGGAAACAGACACAATTCGCAGACTATACCGCGTAGGCAGATGGCAAACAAAAGACGCGCCCCGATGAGCGCGTCCAATGGTTATGCACTGAGAATTTTTCCTCACCCTAGTTATCAACTACCGTGATTGTATAGAAGATCGTGTAGCATCCATCAGGGCATGTACTGCGAACCTGATGGCTGCCAGATCCCCAGTTCTGCCCTGTATTGTAAGTACGGCTTACGGTCCCCATGCCATCATCTTCGTCTGGGAAACCGCCCAGATCTTTCTCTACGCCCTCAACATTGACTGTCAGATTCTCGCCTTCTGTCAACGTAACCGTCAGCGACCTCACAAAACTCACGAAATCGCCGCTACTCACTCCACTTTGTGCCCCACTATTGGGATAGCGCGCGGTACGTCCGTTTACGTTAAAGCGCAGAATGATCTCACCACTGTCGAACGGATCAGCATCATCATGAATCGTCGCCCCTGTAAATCGCACAGTAACCTGCGCAGTTCGTGGGGGGCGTTCATTCACAATCAGGCTGGCAGTACGACTATTGTTGCCCTCGTTACTCTCTGCAACGCGGTTGAGCGTGTCCACTTCAGCGACAGACGTAAATGTACCGATGGAGCTGACACCTAAATTGAACTCGAACGTCTGGCTGGCCCCAGGCGCAAGATTGCTAACGTTCTGGGTACGCTGTGGCAGAGAGGGCGTCGGACGCCATACCACATTGAAATTCTGCGCAGGCAGTTCACCATCATTACGCACAGTGATACGTGCCCTTACATTATTGCCTTCTGTAATTGACGATGGCTGAAGCGTGAAGCTGGTGATGCGTAAATCTGGTGGAGCAGCCGGCGGTTCAGGCACTGTTACCCGGATGATTGCCGTCACATCAGTGAATTCTGTGTAGTCCAGACGCAATACCGAAGCACCTTCTGGCAGTGGAATCGTGCCAAAGATAGACGGATCGACTGGAATCCACTCGCCAATAATGCCTGGTTGTATCGGGCTCACTTCGAGCTCTTCCAAAAGTCTTCGCTCGATGAGAACCCCGGTTATGCGCTCAGTGGAATCGCTATCGGGCCTATCTGCGGGTTCAATGTCAAGCCTTGGTGCAGCGGGGGTCATGAGCAAATCACGCATTTGATCAGGCTGCAGGACAATGCGTGATGGGTCTATGCTAATTCCCATTCCCGGAGTATCGCCCGTGCCAATTACCGAACTGACATCCAATACGATCCGATCATCGGATGCTGTGAATGGGATAGCTACTTCACCAATTGTGATCGTCGGTTGCTGATCATTGGGCAGTAGAGAGCTTCCCCAGATGTCGATCTCAGTAGTCTCGCCAACGACTATCTCATCGGGGATTACAGCAAACACACTCGGTTGAAGTGTCACGGATTCCAGACGATCACGAAGACCTAGTCCGGTCGTTGACATGACCCATCCTCGAAACTGAGGAACAAGCACAAGTGCGCCAAAGAACCCAATATAGGCCACGATCAGTACGAACCCGAGCAGTGCACCGATTGGATTAATCTTACCGCCACTGCGGAAAAATATGCCCACGAATATCAACACGCCAATCGCCAACAGGATTATTGACGCAATGATGATGATATTTTCAGTAGTCCGCTCTACCAGGAATGCCCCTGTTTCGCCACCAACAATGATGACATCCTGCAGATCCTGCTTGATTCCATCTGTGAGTTGCCGTATTTCAAGCGAAGCATCCTGCAGCAGTTGTCGCGCCTCATTCGTTATGAAGCGTACGTCATCCTGCAAAATACTGTTAACCGATAGCAGCAGGCTTTCAAGTTCTAATAACTTGTTTCGCGTAGCTGCATCAATACTATCAATCGTTATATTGAGATTGTTTTGATAAGTTTCTTCCAGTTCATCGAGCAGTTCGTTGATCGTCCCCTGAAGAGATTGCAAAGTCGTGCGGACTTCGCCACCGGCGATACCGATTGCTTCCTGTATCTCGCGGACTGTATTGGCACCTAAACTCAGGAAATCGCCAATCGTCTGCAAAAAGGCATTGCCCGGCGCAGCGCTGGAAAACAGAAGCCCAACGATTAGCAGGAGCGGCACGACACGTCGCAGAGCATTTCGTCCCAACATGGGTTCTACCCTCCCCCGTTTGTGTTCGCGCTGAACTGAGGAAGGACAGCGTGAACTCCTTTAGTCACCCTAATTGTAGGGCGAAACGCTTCAGAGTTTCACGCTAAACCGCAAAAACGCTATAAAAAACCCAGCAGTATGCCGAACTCAGCTTGAGATCTCAATAGCACCTGGTTTAATGACGCGCGCCTTGAGTTGCCCACAACCTGCATCAATGTCGATGCCACGTCGAACACGTACCGTTGCAGGCACACCATATTCATCCAGAATCCCAATGAATCGGCCTATGGCTTCTGGATCAGCCGGTTTCCCTGCATAGCTGCCCGTTGGGTTGAGAGGAATGATATTGATATGGCATTTAAGACCTTGCAGCATGCCTCCGAGCTTATGGGCTTCGTCAGGAGTATCGTTCTCACCAGCGATCGCGGCCCACTCAAAAGTGATACGTCGCCCCGTCCTGCTAACATAGTAGTGACAAGCATCAATGAGCTCGGTAATGTTCCATTTTCTGTTGATCGGCATCAGGGGCGATCGTTCAGCATCAGTTGCTTTGTGGAGACTAACCGCCAGCTTGACTTGTAGTCCTTCATCAGCAAAACGGCGAATTTGTGGCACTAACCCAACAGTACTGACGGTAATGTGTCGGGCGCCAATTCCCAGGTCAGACATGAGACGATGTATCGCTTCCATGACGGCATCGTAATTATGAAAAGGCTCACCCATGCCCATAAGAACAACATTACTCAATCGCTCGCCCTGCGCTTCCAATTCTCGAGCAAAGATCATAGCCTGCTCAAAGATTTCCGCGCTGGTGAGATTCCGGGCAAAGCCCATCTGCCCTGTCGCGCAGAAAACACACCCCATTGCACAGCCGGCCTGAGATGAGATGCAAGCCGTACGACGATCGTCATCATAGGGCATCAATACACTTTCAATGAGTTGCCCGTCCGAAAGCCGGTACAAACGCTTCTCCGTACCATCGCCGCTGGACTGGCTGAGGGAAAGTGTGAGCGAGCCTAAACGAGTCTTCGATCTCAGTTTATCCCGCAGAGTACCAGGCAGATTCGTCATTGCATCGAAATCTGATACACGCCGCTCATAAAGCCAGTGGCGTATCTGTTTCGCTCTGTAGGCTGGCTCCCCCCAGCTATCCAACAGCTCGGTGAGTTCAACAGTATTGAGCGAGTAAAGATCGATCATTATCTTTCCCTCGTGATTCAAACTTTGTGTTCGCGACTAACGCCGCCTTCGCAACCATAACGCCAGAATAATCGCCACCGTTACAACAATAACTGCGATCAGAATCGTCACAATCAATTCGGAATCGACATCAGCGGGGAAGAACGACGCTTCAGGAACGGATGTAGCTACCGGGGTCGAGCGAACCACAAAGCCCTGAGCCGGTAGTGGCGTTAGTGTCGCGGTCGGTGGTATCAGCGTACGCGTTGGACGGGGTGTTTCAGTATAATCTGGCGTCAGTGTAGAGGTCAATATCGGCGTCGGTGGCAATGATGTACTGGTGTAGGTCGGCGTCAGACTTGGAACAGGTGTATCCGGCAAATACGGCACATACCCGAATGCCTGCTCCCCAACGGGGCTGAACAGCCAGCCCTCGTAAGCAGGAAGTAGCGCTTCGAGCGACTGACCAGTAACCGACTCATAAACCGTTGCGAAATCTCCTCTTCCGGCCGTCCTGGCTAACTCGAATACCGTATCAACACCAAACGTGGAAGCAATGTACAGCACCATACCATGTGCCTGCGCTTGCCAGCGCGAGACTGCTTCATTACCCTGGGGAACAGTATTCATCTGGACTAAAGGAATGATCTGCCTGGTTCTCGCCGATTGCTGTGCAAGGAACAGGCTATCACCGGAGAGCGGATCATAGAACGATGTCAGCCCCTGTTCAAACCAGTTTGGTACGGATTCAGATCCCCAAAGTGGCTCATAAAATGCTTCAACAAGTCGTGGCAAAAGATCGCGTTGTGCGACGATTCTAGTACCTAACCGCACCTCTTCGTAGCCGCCCTCGTCCAGGATACGGTCGACTCGCTCAGGATCACACGGTACTTCCACTATTGCGTATTCAACACGGCCTTGTGTTACAGGCTCCCCTTGTGCATTGATGTCACAACCAAACGGCCTAGTCTGTGGAACAAATACCAGACGAACATCCGGTACCACACCTGTTTCTCGCTGTAGCAACTCGTATACCTGCTCATACTGCGCTATCAACCCCTCAACACGATTCAGACTGGCATCCGCTGCCAACATCAATGGTACATCACTGGCCACTGCAACTGACCAACGACGAAGCTGGTCAGCATAAAGCAGAACACCCCGCCACTCAAAATTATCGCCTTCAATAACACCACGCCACGTGTAAGGGACCTCGCTGAATAACATTGGTGAAGGCTGGGAAGGAACTTCCCATTCGTATGTGGCAAAGAGTGAGCGACTGAACTGTTCGATCTGTCCCTGATCAGGGAACTCAATGACAGTCGCCAGTTCAGTTTCTGGTGCAATCTCTAGTATCAGGCTCTCGAGGGTTTCGATATTGCCGGGGATTTCCACCTGAAATGTCACACTCTGCGGGAAAGCAAGCCGTGTACGGTCATTTATACCTGCATCAGGCTGTGCCACTACCAGCGTTGTGGATAGAAATAGAAGCAGAAGGATAAGTCTGCGCATCAGGCCCCACTCGGCAGCACGCCACTCAGCAGGTAGATAAACACAAAAGGCAGCAGATTGTACAGCACATGAGAAATAATCGCTGCGGTCGTGCTGTACTTGTACCGTATCCAACCAAAGCCAAACGACACCAACAGGATAATTAGACTGGCAGGTGTAAAGGCATACTGCAGGTGAACAACAGCGAAATAAATACTCGTTACCCAGAGACCCAATACGGGTTGTACAGCACCTCTGAATAGAATCTCTTCACTGACTCCTGACAAAAGCGCAAGAATAAAACCGCTGGCGAGAGTTCCACCATACGCACGTACAATCTGTTCCGTGGCCGCTGTTTGTTCTGCCAGTTGCTCTGGCGTTACCAATAATATCCATAGGCTGCTGAATAAGTTCATGATCACGAATAATCCGACGGCGCTCAAAACACCAGCTCGAATGTCAGCATATGTAGGATAACGGATCCCCAATCGTTTGAGCGTCTCTCGAGGCGTCCTTCGAATGAATAAACCTACCCCAAAAAATGCAACAAACACGTAAACACTGGCATCAACCAACAGTCCGGAAATAGAAGGAGCAGATTCTTCAAGCGCCTCGGCTAGCCCCTGTTGACCACCAACGTTGATGAAAATCGACAGGAGATACACCAGCAGACTTGTCATCAGCACTAGTGCAGTTGTGTGACTGATTCGATCCGGATCATAAGCCGCATTTTCAGGCAAATAATCACGTAACCACACACGCAAAGGTCGGAGGACAATTATGCCCGCCGATAGGCTCGCCAGTAAAAGACCTACTACTCCAGCGATTATCGACAGGACTGGCATTATATTCGCCTGCATAGCAGAGGCTGACATGCCACTAAGAATCATGTTAAGACTAATAAAGCCAATAAAACCAACGCTTATGAAGAGCAACGCGTAAATTCGATGTACAAGAGCAGGAGTATGCTGCTGCATGGCGATATTGACGAGCAGTAGCACTCCTCCAACGTATGCAAGTGCAAGAACGATCGGCATCAGGACTCATATCATTACTTTTACGTTCAATCAGTATACTTCCAGGCTGAGGTAGCCTCAATAATGGATCACAAGACGTCACAATGAGTAGAAAACCTTGGAAGTCATCCGCACAAAGCATTGACGTCTCACTTCGCGACTGATATGATTCATGCTTGCCAAAGACATACAGTAGGCCATGGAGAGGTGGCCGAGTGGTTTAAGGCAACGGTCTTGAAAACCGTCGTGCCCGCAAGGGTACCGCAGGTTCGAATCCTGTCCTCTCCGCCTTAAAATCTATCATATATGGGGAGGTGCCAGAGTGGACGATTGGGGCCGCCTGCTAAGCGGTTGTCGGACTTATCCTCCGACCGCAGGTTCGAATCCTGTCCTCCCCGCACAAACACATTGCAAACTGAAACCCTACCAAATGGTAGGGTTTTTGCTTATTCAGACATAGGTAGCGCATCCCTTAGACCAAGTGTTATCAGGATCCACAAAGTGGCCGCAGACGGAGTGGATGCCCAGGTTGATACAGCCTCAGCCAAAATTGCGATCCTAGAAAAGCATGGCTTCTGACTGATTGGCTATTTTGCTCTTTCTGAAACTTGCTGGCTCGCAAATCACTACCGTCCCATGCAGCAGCGGTTCGAGGGGCTTCTCAAAACCTACAACAACTCCGATGCCGCAAAGCGATCGTCGCCGCTGAAGAACTTGAAATCGCACTTTATGAGCAGCACCGCACGTACGTCAGCTACGGTTACTGCATCGCACCTAAGTCGGATGACTAGATGCTGATTGGCTCACCGAGACAAGAGGATTTGTTTCACTGCCAAACTTCAGTCAGCTTTTCATCGCATGTCATTAGCGGTTTCACTCACTGGTGCTCCTTCGCGCATGTAGTCACCATAACAACTCACTGCCGGTCCTTGAATTATCTGATGATGTTCAAGTCCATACCTGAGCCGACAGATTTCAGACTTCTTCAGTCTGGAAAGCGGATGATACTATCACACAGCTCTGCCACGCTATGTAATCCGAGCCTAATAATTTGATCGAATACATAAAGGCGCTTATTGGCTTAGAATAGGAACAAGAAAATCAACAGAACCTAGTCCGTAAACAATTTGAGAAGGCTACGCGATGTATAGGACAAAGACTCTACTCATTCTGCTCGGGCTCGCAATACTCTCGACTGCAGTGCAAGGACAGAGTACCGAAGTTATCGTGCCAGACGTGGTGGGCCAACCTGTTCCTCAAGCAGCCGCGGAGCTCAATCGCTCGGGACTCAGTTTGGGATCGACAGTGCCGTTTGAAGAAAACACTGATTTGCCACCAAACAGCGTCGTAACGCAGTCGATTGCACCAGGCTCAGTAGTCAACTATGGCACATCAGTCAATCTGAGTGTCGTATTGCCATCGAACGCACGACTAATTTACGATGACAATGACATCACATTGATCAATCTCACAGATGGTCAACTTGATCTATCTGGTGTAACTTTCGCATCCACAGAAGGCACATCAGCAGCATACAGCGCTAACAACATTGCGGGGCGACTTGACAGCAGTGATTGTTGGCAGTTGTGGTCAATTTCGCGCACTGGGCCGAAGAGTGTAGCAGGATGCGCATCAACATTATGGCGCACGACCAACAACACATCAAACCATTTCTGGACCCAGTCTAACGGCGTCTCGCGCTTCATCGTTCAACAGAATGGAATCCAGCGTGCAACTTGCGCTGCGGCACCCGTTGGTTCACAGGACGCGCCTTTGAGCTGTGAATTTTACCTGGCGGGCAGCAGTACAGCCGCAGCAACCGTCCCATATCTCCAATTCATCTATACTCAAGACGCTATAGCCCTCGTTAACACTCGTGATGACGCCTGGATGCTGACTGACCAGACCACGATTTACAACTACAATCCCCAACTACAGAATCCAGGCGCACCTCTCATCTTCGGCGACGCGGGTTTGCTACGTGAGGAATTTCGGCTCGGCTTGGGAGATATAACGCAGCTCGCCCCGAGGCAATGTCTCGTCTTGACACTGGAGGGTGCAGCCACAACTGATCTGGCGGTTGGATGCGATGTACTGGCACAACGATCGTTGAACGCTAGTGTCGCTTTCTGGCTGGCAGATTTTGAGGTCGAAAGCGTCACGATTGGCCGCAGACATACTTGCCCCGCTGCTGTGGATACTGCGCAGACCCGCTGTATCGTTCCACGATAGGCGATTGCAACGAATCTGCCCTGGACAGCCTGATTAGGATGTCTGGGGCATCCCTTCAATGCTCACGAGGTGATCGCAGCAAGCAGAAACTCGGTTGGCACATTGCCTTCCGGGGATGCTCACCTTTTTGCGTGATGTGCCGTCTGCCGCACAGTTGCTGGACCAACCAACAACGAACCAGCCTCGACTTCATAAGCAAAACGGTGACATATTGCAGACAGCCGTCAATTTGTTTCACAAAAAAAGTATCTGTATGCAGGTAAAGAAACCCCGCTATTGAAGTCCTTGCCTCATATACACCATTCCCGGTTTAGTGTTATCATCGGGCGCATTCGGTGATGAGCAATACTGAACGTGTTAAAGAGGATGAATTAGATGACTAACTATGCCATCAATGCGGAAGATATAATCACACCGCTGCAATCCGGTCGTGTATTGCTGGAAGACATTGAAGCAGCACGGCCGACCCATGGCCAAGCCGCGATCTGGTGGCTAGGACAGAGCGGGTACGCCATCAAGACAGAATCCACGTTGCTCTGCATGGATCTTTATCTCTCCGAGCATTTGACGCACAAATATGCAGGCACAGCCAAGCCCCATGTTCGCATGACACACGCTCCCGTCCTTGGTGATGATCTACGCAATATTGACTGGGTTTTCAGCAGCCACAAACACGGAGATCATCTGGACCCAGGCACCCTGCCTGGCCTCTTCACAAATAATCCTGATGCAAGACTGGTACTCCCTATGGCTGCCGTGGAGCTTGCAGAATCCATTGGATTGGATAAAAGTCGTTTAATACCTACACGTGGGGACGAGTCGATAAAGATAGGAAATATGGAAGTCTATTCAGTGCCATCGGCGCACGAAGCCCTCGACCATGATTCTAGGACTGGCTATCCTTACCTCGGCTACGTTATTGCTGTTGACGGCGTAACGCTGTATCACAGTGGCGACACAGTCGTCTACGACGGACTCGCTGATAAACTCCGACAGTTTGAACTGGATATTGCCTTTCTTCCAATCAATGGGACTGATGATCGACGCCGCGATTTGAAGGTGCCGCCCAACATGGATATTGAAGACGCGGTCGATTTAGCCGTGCAGATTGGGCGTCCCCTGGTTATTCCCAACCACTACGACATGTTCACATTCAACACTGCTGATGTCAGCGAGTTCATGAAAGCTGCAGAACATGCCAGACAGCCCTATCGTGTGCTCAAGTGCGGCGAGAGATTTGTGTATCAACGCCAATAATCAGTTGAGATTAAGAGCATCCCGAGTCAAAAATAATCGCAGATCAACCGTAACCTTTGCACGAGATAGCCGTCTTCACCTATATACATATATATAGCCAACGATCTACATATAGGATGGCAGCAAATGACGTGCCATCATTGCGTCATATTTGCTACCGCGAAAGTCAGACACAGAGGCATGATATAGATAGATGATTGTCCTCGTCCTACCCGACATCACAACTGATGAGGAAACTCTTGCCCGTGCTCGAACGGGAGACGAAGAGGCAATCGTTGCTATCTATCACCGCTACTATGACCCCATCTATCAATTCTGCCGACTGCGAGTTGGTGATCCTCTGGCGGCTCAGGACCTGACAAGCGAGGTCTTTGTTCGCTTCATCAAGGCAATGAAGCGAGAAACAGCCCCACGCACTAGCCTTCGCGGTTGGATTTTTCGAGTCGCACGCAATCTGATTTATGACCACTATGGACGTGAGGCAGAACTGCCCATTGATACGATCGATCAATGGTTATCCAGCGATATAGAAACAGATCCAGAAGTACAGGCGCTGCAGAGCATCCAGGTAGAGCGAGCGCGACGTGCCATCAGCATGCTTGCACCATCTCAACAGGAAGTGCTGCTTTTGCGCTTTGACCAGCAATTGAGCCTCCAAGAAACTGCAGAGATCATGGGCAAACAAGTTAACGCCATCAAAGCGCTGCAATTCAGAGCTGTGAACACTCTGCGCCAGATTCTGCGAGATATGGACGTAGAGGAGCCCACATCATGATCGTACGCGATGATCTCGTGGATGCCCTCGAAATCTGTATTGATCGCATCAACCAGGGTGAATCCGTTCAAACTGTAGTGGCAGACTATCCAGTTTTTGCTAAGCAGTTGCGTCCTATGCTGGAAGCCGGATTGCTCTTACCGCGCAGTCGCTTTCCCGCCGACGTCGTATCTGCTGCTGCAACGCAAGGCGAAGCACGTATTCGCGCTACGGTAAGTGATACATTTGCAGCGGGAACAAACTGGCTCGCCTGGGGGCTTGCTCTATTGTTCATTGGCGCCGGTGTTAGCCTCTTCATCTTCATTCTGATCAGTAACCAACAACAAAGCGCTGCGCCGCCACCGGTCCTGACTAATACGCCGACTCTAACGCTTGCGCCTACAGCAAGTGCGACGCTATCACCAACCGCTACTTATTCTCCGACTGCGACGTCGACACCAACTGTCACACAAACACCAACTCAATCGCGTCTGCCTCAGGTTCTGCCCGCCTCCGAAACACCTTTACCTTCGCGGCCTGGGTTAACCATCATCGAAGGACCAGTCAGTCAGATCAACGGAAATGTGATAACGATATTTGACCGAGAAATCACACTTGCAGAGGATGATCCCCTGCTACCCGCGATTCAGCTTCAGGATATTGTGAGGATCGAGAGCGCTAATAAGAGTGATACAATTGAGGCCATCAGCATTACGCTCATCAATGTCACCGTGGTCGTTTCAGGGGACCAGTTTTGGCGGAGTGATAATTGCAATGTGCCACCTCCTGTCTGGGCGCAGTCGCAGGCGAATGCGTGGTACGCACGTTGTACTCCTCAGCGCCCCGCAGACGCTCAACCAGGTGGAAGAAACACAGGTCACGACGACGATGATGATGATGACGATGACTAAGGCGTTAAGCACAAAGACGAGCGTGCGGCTTTAAGCCCCTACACTCGGCGAGTTATGAAACAGTGCAATCTACCTGCAGCAGGATGCGAAGCCCCATATGGTCGACCTATTGACGGATTTGCGAGCTATACTCGAAACTACCCCTACTCGGTGGCGTACACTCACTGCGCATGTCTCAGAAGATCTTCTGAGAAGACAGCCTAAGCAGAGTGAATGGTCAGCACTTGAGTGCCTGCAACATCTAATCGATCTGGATCGTGGCGTATTTCCGCAGCGCGTGCGAGCATTACTTGCTGGACAAAACTTCCCAGCTTTTTTCCCGGATGCAGACGGCACACCATTAGCTTCTGATGTTTCCCCGGCAACCATGGTGACTGAGTTCGAGAACTTGAGAAAAAGAAATCTCAAACTGTTAAATGAAATTACCCCAGAGGATCTCGATCGTGAGGGCATACATGCCGAACTCGGTCCGGTAACGCTGAAACACCTTCTTCATGAATGGGCTGGCCATGATCTTATGCACATCATCCAAGCGGAACAAGCTCTAATGCAGCCGTTTATCGAAGGTTGCGGTCCCTGGCGCGTTTACTTTCTGAAGCACGTTGTTGAATGAGAGATTTGTCCTGCTAGGATGATGAAATCCGACGTGCAAGAAAGCGCGGACGACGCATTTGAGATGCCAGGAACATTGCTATTGCCAGGCTGATAGCCATCACTGCAAATACGGCACTCAGGCCACGCGTGTCTGCCAACCACCCGTAGATGGGCGAGAAAATGGCCAATAAAAGTGTAAATGCAAGCGACCCAAGTGAAACAATCGTCGCACGCACATTGTCGTTTAATTCTCTATGAATAATCGTCATCACGACCGGTCTGATCACAGCCATGAACAGCGACAATCCCGCCATAACGATGAGACCGTGCCAAGCCGTAATGAGCGACAACGTGATCAATCCCATCAATAGTATAGGAGGAATCACAACTAGCGTGCGCACCTCCCCCGCCAACCGAATTAGACGTGGAGCCAGTAAAACTCCAATCATTGCTGCGAGGTTAATCAACATCACCAGGATGCCCAACGACTCAATCTGTAAGCCAACCTGTAAAGCGTATGGCTGTATATACACGAATGAGATGATAAACGGCCCCAAGGGGATTACAGCCAGGTAAAAAAGTGCCCAGCGCATAATCGGGCGTGTTCGGATTAAATGCAGGGACGCAAGCATGATATCCGTGTAGCGTTGCGATGTCGTCTCCAGTTCTTGTGGCGGTTCTTTCATCGTCAAGACAACCACAAACGTCAGCAATCCTAGCAGCGCACTTATCCAGAATGGCAACGCAAGCATTACACCCGCTAAAAATCCGCCTACGACGCTGCCAATTGCGCGTGCGGAGACCTGAATAACCTCCACCCGGGAGTAGACGCTTGTGTACTCGTGTGTGCGATTATCCGCCTTGAGGGACTCATACAGGAGTGCTTCATCTGCGCCTGAAGTTAGAGTAAGGGCTATCCCCCACCCGACATAAGCCAGGATAATGACAGGAAACGATTCAACAAAAGCCACCAGACTGATGGAAACCGTATAGAGCGCCGTACCCAACAGCATGGAAGTCTTTCGCCCATATCGATCGGCAATCACACCTGTAGGGACTTCACCCAGTGCAGTCGCCAGCCAGAAAACGGCATCAATAATGCCGATATGTGCCAGCGACAAACCTCGCGCGTCCTGAAAGAATACAACATATATGGGCATCCACAACAAAGGAAACCGCAGCGCCTTATAGAGATAGTATTTGGGGATATTCCCGGAGTAGCCCAATCCGATTGCCTATGAGTCAGGAAACGCCTCATCACGCACGGGCATTATCGCACTGCACGTAGTTTCGTTACAAGCGAATAAATGCCCTATTCGTTTAAGCTTCTGTGATCACACATTAAGCGAATTGCACACACTAAAAGCCGACCCACGCTTCGTGGATCGGCTTCAGCATTCTTGCATTATTTTACGTGACTCGGCTTCGGATCGAGGCACTGGCATAGTCGAGGATAGAGACCACTATCGCAATTGCCAGAACGGCGACGCCAGCATCCCGATAACGCAGCAAATTGATCTGCTGTTGCAGCAAGAGTCCAATGCCACCGCCACCAACAAAGCCGATGATCGTTGACATGCGGACGTTGATGTCCCAGCGGTACATCGTGAAAGCAATGTATGGCGGAATAATCTGAGGTACGACAGAGTAAATAATCGTCTGAAGGCGATTGGCTCCAGTAGAGTTTAGAGCCTCAAGGGGGCCATCATCGATATTCTCGACCTGCTCTGAATACAACTTACCTAACGACGCAATGGAATGCAGTGTCAGCGCTAGCACACCAGCAAACGGCCCGATACCGACCCAGATGACAAACACCAGACCCATAATCAGCGGTTCTATAGAACGCACTATATTGAGCGCTGTACGCGAAACATTGTACAGAATGCTGCCAATGGGGAAATTACTGTGAACACCTGACAGCAATCCGACAATACCCCCAAGCACAGCACCTGTCACGATGTTGTTAAACACATATGACGAGAGTTCTACACCCAAGATGTCTCGCGTGATCTGCGGAGGCAAAGTGCCATCGATCATTGCACGACCGATGTTAAGGTACTCAAAGGTGACTACGAAAACGATCACGCCACTGATCACAGACAATGCGAGCTGGATGAGGTTTTCTGCTGTAGTACGACGATAAGCGGGTCGCGGCTGAACGACAAAGCGGTTGTACAGCAGCACGAGTATGGGCCCTCCTAGAAAAGCTGCCACAATAGGCGAAAGAAGCCCCAAGAGCGCAGCCCATGTGCCAATCAACCCAATGATTCCCATCAAAATGGCACCGCTCACTGCTCCAAGAATCCCTGCCATCGCATGAGAAATAGGACCCCGCAGCTTACGAAGCGGACGCGTGAAAAGCCCCGTGACAATGCCGGAAAGCATGAAGCCACCCACAGCTGCGGATACCACTATGGTGAAAAGAGACACCAGTTCACCCAGAACACCGAGCAGATTGGCAATTGCATCTAACGCATCCGCAACCAGCGTCGTGCCGCCAGCGCGTACGATATCTGCGAGGTTGTGTATCTGCTCGCTACCTAGCAACCCGAGGCCGCCCACGGCACCAACCACAAAAACGACCACTAACGCGACGACAATACGCACAAAGACGGACGTCATTTGTTGTGATAACGATACTCTCGCCTCGGCATCGATGGGTCGCACAACAACACGGAAGAGTAACAGCGTGGCAACAAGGACAGCAATCGGCACCACAAAGGCTACCGCGGCCCCAGCCTCTGAGCCGCTCCCTACACGCACCCCCAAATTAGCAATCGGTGTAAGGAGTAGGGCGCCTAACGCAAAGCCTAGCGTCAAAGCGATAAAGGCGATGAGCATACTCCCCACCGAAAGACGTATCGAACGCATTAAGTTGCGCGCCGCCAAGAAGCTAATCAATGCTGCGATGGGGATAGCGACTGTCGTGGCGACCAGCGCCATAAAGATGGTCTCCACCATACGCTCAATTACCAGTTGACTGGTTTCACTCAGGCGGACTGACCCAACGGGAATGGCAGCTCGTATCGTAATCTGTGATATATCGCCTTCGACACCCCGTACTCTGGGGACCTCGACCGAGCCAACGAAATCGCCATCCTGGCTGAACACAAAGTCCTCGCGTCCTATCTCCAGGATTTCGCGCGGGCGAGATTGTGCATCCTCACCAGGCGGATCCCAACGCACGCGCCCCTCAGCCAGCGGGGCGAAGTTTCGCACCTCAATTGCAACAACATCGCCGGGTTCACCACATTCCGGCGTAATGGTCACGACAGCGTCATTATACTGATCTCCCGGTTGTTCAATCGTCTCACCATCCACGCAACCCACACGGAAGTTCGCATGAATGTTTATGACTTCTCGATCCTGCTCAAAGATGTTAGGCGAGAGTAAGTCGCGCAATGCAGATTGGACATTCTGCTGACGCTGCTCTTCTTGAGGGCGCTCCAAGTTGATGTTCGTGACTGTCCAACCGTAGGAGTAAATCACAATACCAATGGCTGCAATTAGCACCACCAGCAAACGCCAGAGAGCTTGCCGTGGGTTGGGTCTCTTCTTTTCAGGCATGGCAGCATCAACCTCTAGGAGACATGTACTTCTACAGCTTCTTCGCCATAGATTTCTTGGAAGCGTTTATTGTCAATCTCTTCAGGCGGGCCATCGAACTCAAGTTTGCCATCTTTAAGCGCAATCACGCGATCAGCGTATGTGCGTGCCAAACTCAGGAAATGCAAACTGGTGAGGATCGTCAGCCCATCCTCTTTGTTAAGAAGATCCAGGTATTTCATCACGGAGTGTGAGGTGGCAGGATCTAGGCTGGCTACGGGCTCATCCGCGAGCATCAACTTAGGATTCTGCATTAACGCTCTGGCAATGGCTACACGCTGCTGTTGACCGCCACTCAAAGCACTTGCGCGCTTATAGGCCTGGTTGCCAATACCAACGCGCTCCAGATTCGCCAAGGCACGGGCCTTGTCCTCCGCCGGGAAATAATTGAGAAAGCTGTAGATCGGATTCACATAGCCCAGGCGTCCTGCCAGCACATTGGTAATCACCTTTGACCGCTTAACCAGGTTAAACTGCTGAAATATCATCCCAATGCGCCGCCGAACGTACCGAATTTCCTCGTCGCTAACCGCGGTGATGTCTAGCCCATTCCAGACAATACGCCCTTCGGTGGGTTCAATCAACCGATTAATGCAGCGCAATAACGTCGATTTACCCGAGCCACTGAGGCCGATCAGAGCTACAAACTGGCCATCAGGCACTTCAAAACTTACGTTGTCGAGTGCTTTAAAGCCGTTATCATATATTTTCGTCAGGTTCTCGATAACGAGCATACTCTATCCCAGCGTCCTTTTACTTGTACCCAGTGCTAAATGCAACGACAGAGAAAGCCTGTGGAGACCTTCTCTGTCGCTTACATTGAACTAACTTAACTAGTCTTCCTGGAAGACATCCTCTTCGGTCAGGCCGAGGATCTCAAACTGGAGACGTACTGAGTTGAAGATGCTATCATCGATCTCAGTGAGCGTCGTCCACGAATATCCGGCTTCACTACCCAGGGCTGATAGCTCCCAGGCCTCAGTTTCAGAAAATGCGACCAGGGCTTCAAAAATCGTGGCACGCAGTTCTTCCGGGAACTCTGGGCCAAAGCTCATGGTATCATTCGGAATCGGATCGCTGATGCGCAGGATGCGAACCTGTTCGATAATATCCGGTGCGACGTCAGCGACTGAAGAACGTGAATCCAGAACGCGAATGTCACCGACGAACACACGCCCTTCGTCATTCACAAAAGACTCGTCAACTGTCAGGTCCCACGGTTCTGGCATATCACCAAAGTTCCACGAAGCACCCGGCGTCAACGGCGGGCTGAAGAACGACGTTGCGAAGTCGACTTCACCGTTATACACAGCCAGCACGGCCTGATTATGACCACCGGCCTCTACTTCTTCACCCGGCGTAATACCAGCAGCCTGCAGCTCTACTGAAGGCACAATAAATCCAGAGGTCGACGCACCATCGGGGTAAGCCCAACTGCGCCCTTCGAGATCACCCAACGTGTAGATATCGCTATCGCGACGGACGAGATACTGTGCCCAGTAAACAGGCCAGCCGAAGCGCACTGCTGCCGCGTGCACTTCAATACCGCAACGATTGTTACCGATGACATACCCTGCGGCAGGGATGAAGCCCATCGAGCGCCCAGGATCGGCGCACATGGCTTCAATGGTAGCAGCGTATGAAGTCGGCACGCTGACTTCAAAGCTTAGTCCAGTTGCTGCTTCTATCGCTTCACGCAGTACTTCGCCACCCTCGATAAGCGTCTGGGCTTCTACTGAGGGGACAAAAAAGACCTGGATCGGATTATCTGGCGTGCCCAACTCCGCGTCCTGAGCGGAAACGACCGAGACACCGAACAAGGCCACCAATAAGAGAAAGATCGGCAAAAACTTGCTGAATTTCATGCGAAATCACCTCCACCGATGACTAAAAACCGCTACTGTGCAAGATAGCGCAAAATTGTTAAGAAATCAAAGAGGATGGAACAGTCCATAACTGTTCTTAACATAACTCCGCGAGCTATGTACTAAGGGGTGAGCGTATCCGCAGGTGTTTTGTGAGAGTGGTCAAATGCTAACGTTATCTATACAAGCTTGCGCTTTCGTCAGGAGGAATACATCCATATAATCGGGATTAAGAAAAACTATAGAAGTTGTTCCCACCACTGATAGGATCAACTCTGCGTAAGCACTGCAGACTGTCGCCAGGATTACGCTATGAACCCACTTCCAATGCCTTCGCTCTCACTTCGGTACGCAATCCACCGGTTCTTTACGCGATTCTCACAGTTCTTTTCTCTTGATCACAGCAATGCTGATCAGCGGCTTTATCAGCAGATCATCCTGCATAGTCCCTCCAGCATGGTCCTGGTTGATGCACAACAGCCTGATATGCCGATTGTGATGGTAAACGCCACCTTCGAACGTATTACGGGGTATCGGGAAAAAGAAGTTATTGGCCGAAACTGCCGTTTCCTGCACGGCGAAGACCGGGAACAACCAGGCATCAATACGCTTCGAAATGCGATTGCACGCGGTGAAACCTGCTCTGTCACGCTACGCAACTATCGAAAAGACGGCACGTTATTCTGGAATGAGCTACGCATTGCGCCGATAACAGATCGTGCTGGAAACATCACTTATTTCGTGGCGGTCCAGAACGATGTAACTGAAAGCAAGCAATCAGAACTGGCTCTGGCCGATGTTGAACGTCGCTACAAGCAGATATTTGATAACAACCGCGCAATAAAACTCATCATTGACCCAGATACAGGCGCAATTACGGATGCGAATAGCGCCGCTGTCGACTTCTACGGGTATTCTCGCGAAGATCTCAAGAAAATGCGCATTCAGGATATCAACATACTACCCGCAGCTGAAGTCTTTGCGGAAATGCAAAGAGCACGCTCACTTGAGCGTGCTCACTTCGAGTTCCGTCACCGCCTTGCTTCAGGTGAGATACGAGACGTTGAGGTCTATTCCAGTCCAATAGATACCACAGACAAGCGCCTACTCTACTCAATCGTCGTTGATGTTACCCAAAAGCGTGAAGCTGAAGCCCGGCGAGAACGATTATTGGAACTATTGAGGTTTCTTAACCGAACTGGCCTTGAGCTGCTCACACTGACCGACGAAGACGACGTTTACACATATATTGGCACACAACTGCAACGCCTCTTGAAAAACGTCGTGATACTGATCAATCTGCATTCCGAAGAACGTGGAATGATGATGATTCAGGGTATATATGGTTTGGGTGAAACACAGCTGGGCCGGGTAATGAAGTATCTTGGTTACCAGGTAGTAGGCAGGCAGTACACTCTCGATCCTGTCGTGACTCCGTTATTCCGACGCGGGGAACTCGTGCAATTTGACGGGGGCCTTGAAAAACTCGCAGAGCGGGTTGTGCCAAAAGCCATAAGCGCACAACTGGCCAAACTCTTCAACATTGGGCAGATTTACCTTATTGGTCTCCAAAGAGACGCAGAGATGTACGCTGGCTTGCAGCTCTATATGCGTGGGGAAGCAACGATCGAGCATCCTGAGATCATAGAAACCTTTGTGCAGCAAGCGTCGATCGTACTACAGCGCTTGCACGCTATCAAATCTCTGCGGGAATCAGAACTAAGGTACCGGGCTCTCTTCCAACAATCAAACGACGCTGTTTTCATTCTAGGGCTAGCCGGTGAACATCTGCATGTCAACCAGCGCGGTGCAGATATGCTGGGATATACGGCGGAAGAGATTATCGCAATGGCAAATGTATCTCTCGTTGCTGAAGAAGAAATCACGAGTAGCGCCTACGTCCTGGAAAGATTGCTTAAAGGCGAGCGGATCCCACCCTATGAACGTGTGTTCATTCGCAGCGACGGAAACCGAGTGACCACAGAAGTTAACGTAGAGATTGTCTATGATGACGCGGGCAATCCTTTACATCTCCAAAGTATCGTACGCGACATCACCAGACGAAAACAAATGGAAGCCAGCAATCTGGCGTTCCTCCAGGACATGAAGGCACTGCAGCAAATACACCTGAAGCTTACCGAAGTTAAGGACCTGGATGAGTTATTCAGACAAATGGTTCTTCTGCCTCAGCAGCACTTAGGCGCAGAACGGATCGGACTTTTCATTATCGACACCGTAACTGATCAGTTGCGTGGCACCTATGGTACTGACCCGGACGGCAACACAATCGATGAATCCGGCTATTTCGAGGCAATTGATGACAAACATTGGACCCATGAAATCCTGGCTGCACATAATCGCACCAAGCTGTGGCAGAATGCGCCACTCTATTACTACAAGGAACAAGTTGGACTTGGCTGGAAGATCGCAACTACTCTCTGGAACGGTCAACGCGCAATAGGCTTTCTGGTATGTGACAATCTCATCACCCGGCGTGCTCCTCGGCCATATGAAGTAGAGCTGATTTCATTGCTCGGCAGCACTTATGGGCATCTTGTTGAACGCAAGCAGACCGAGGACGCACTCAGAAAAAGTGAAGCCCAACAACGTGTTATGATCGAGGCAATGCCAGACGTGATCTTCCGCAACGCATCAGACGGGACGTTCCTCGACTACCACACTCCAGATCCCAACCTGCTCTTTGAGCCTCCGGAATCATTCCTTGGACGTAGACTAACGGAGGTCCTCCCACCTGAGCAGGCGAAGATTCATATGGCCAACATACAACGAGCCATCACGCAACAAGAAATGGTAATGCACAGCTATGAGCTGAAGCTCGCCGGACAAAAACGGCGATTCGAGATGCGCATGGTTCCATTGGGGCCTGATGAAGTACTTGCCATTACACGCGACGTGACACAGTTATGGCAGGCTCAAGAAGCCCTCGCCTATAGCGAAAAACGATTACGCAGTATCTTGGACAACATGCAAGCAATTGTCTGGTCGCTTCAACTACCTGATTATCAGCTCGATTATGTCAATTCATCGATCGAAGGCATCACAGGAAGGCCAGTTAGTGCATTCTACCAGGATCCGGAACTCTGGCTGCAGATTGTTCACCCTGATGATCTCCAACACTTACGGCGCGATGCAACAAGAATCTTGAAGTCGGGTACAGGGGACTACGAACTACGAATCTATAAACCAGACGGGGAATTACGATGGCTTCTTATGAGACTCTGGACGGTCAACAACCAGAATAATCGGGCAATTCGCATCGAGGGTGTTGCCAGCGACATTACCGAACGCAAGCTGGCACAGGAGCGCGAGTTTGCGCTTGCCCTGGAACGGGAAAGAATGCGCTTACTGACAATATTCATCCAGAACGCTGCGCATGAATTCAGGACGCCGCTTTCAATCATCAGTTTCAGCGCGCATCTCATGTCACGGATAGACAACCCCGAACGACGGGCAGGCAAAGCTGAACAAATTGATCGGCAGGTTCAAAGGATTACACGACTGGTAGATATGTTATTGACAATGGCATGGTTAGAAAGCGGCCAGCCAATGTCACAGATAGAAGTCGACATCATTGACGTCATTGACAAAACCTGTACGGAAGCCATCGCAGTGTATGGCGAGAACCCATCGCTGCATCTGGAATATCGCTTTGATCGCTCTAATCACCAGCTACTGGTAATGGGTGACCTTCATTACCTGGCGGACGCACTGTGGCAACTCCTGGACAATGCGTACCGTTTCACACCTCTCGACGGCATGATTCAGGTTATAGTTAGTATCGAGAGGCGCCATATATGGATAGATATTCAAGACTCAGGGCCAGGCATACCTGAGGACATCCTGCCACGTATCTTCGAGACGTTCTGGCGCAAGGATGAGGCCCACTCTACACCTGGGTTTGGTCTGGGTTTGCCCATCACACGGCGTATCATCCACCAGCATCAAGGCCACATAGAAGTCAGCAGTAACGTCAATGAGGGTACACGTGTACGGGTCATTTTGCCCTTGGTATGACAAACTCGATTGCCTGCTAATCGAACTCCCTTTAGAATAGAATCATGAGCATACATTCTGTACTTTTCAAACGTTATGCACTTCACACATACTCCATAGTTGAAACTAGGCGCGAGTCGGATGAACTCAGCAGTTCTTGACAATCGAACATTGGAGCGGTTGCGGCAACACGCGATAAAACAGGGTTGCACAGTTGATGCTTTGCTGAGACAGTGGCTCGATGAAAACTCCGAGAATTCTGTCCCTCCCCGTATCTATAAACGTCTTCTGGATCACACACGTGATATCGTATCGCTCTTCGACCTGGAGCTACGATATCTGTATGTCAACCCTATCCTTGGTGAGCTTTTGGGCATAGATACCGCCGAAATGATCGGCAAATCCGATCTCGAACTCGGCGTCCCAGAGGACAAAGCCGCTCTCTTGCATGAAAGCTGGGAGATTGTCATCGACGAACACAAAGAACAGATAGTCAGCTTTGAATACGAGACTGCTAATGGGCCGCTAGCACTCGAATCGCGTCTTTCACCCATCTTTGACGACCAAGGAGAGCTCCGGTGGCTGCTGGCAATCACACGCGATGTGACGCAACGGAATCAGACTGAGCAAGAGCTGCGACGTAGCGAGACGCGTCTGCGCTCTCTGGTTGATTCTCAAACTGCAATGGTAGTTCGTACGGACATGGAGGGAAATTTCACTTACTGTAACAGTGCCTGGCAACAGCGCTTTAGTTGGATGGAATCGCTCTTCATTGGACAATCTTGTCTGCAAACGATTTTGCCAATCGACCATCACAAGATGCTTCAGTCAGCAATGGATTGTATACAACAGCCGGGCAAACCGGTAACGGTAGTTCTGCGCAAACCTGCACCAGAAAATCGTGTCATGTGGACGCTTTGGGAGTTTGTTGCAATCACAGATTCTGAAAATACGCCGACCGAAGTACAATGCATTGGCTTTGACATCACGGAACTTGAGAAATCCAGAGAACAGCTCAAGTTGCAAGAAAGTGCACTGCTAGCCACAGCAAACGCGATTGTGATTACTGACCGTCACGCGAATATTGAGTGGGTTAACCCAGCCTTCACAAGTCTAACTGGTTATACGTGGGACGAAGCGCACGGGAAGAACCCCAACATACTTGTCAAATCAGGTTACCACGACCAGGAATTTTACGAGGCAATGTGGGATACAATCACCGCCGGTAAGGTCTGGATTGGCAAGATGATCAATCGACGCAAAGACGGAACATACTATACTGAAGAACAGACAGTTACTCCGGTCTACGGAGAAAGCGGAGAGATCACTCATTTCGTCGCAATTAAACAGGATATAACAGAGCGCGAGCAAGCGAATCAGATCGCCCTGGAGAACGAACGCCTGAAGGCACGTATCCAGGTAGAACAAGAGCGTACCACGCTGATACAGCAAACAGTATCTGCGCTATCGCATGACCTTCGTGCCCCTCTTTCGGTCATCTCGTCGTCCAGAAACATTCTCAGCTTGTATTTTGACCGTATCAGTGATGATCAGCGCAAGCAGAAACTCGATACAATTGGCCGACAGCTCCAATATGCATTGGAATTGTTGGACGATACGGTGATGGTCGTAAAGGGCAACCTTAATCACCGTGTCTTTCAGCCTTCGCCAATCAACCTTGATTCACTCTGCCGACTTAGCCTGGCTGAGATGAATGAGACCAATAATAAACAGCACCCACTTGTATATACCAATATCGCTCATGTTGATGTCGCCCCCGTTGATGAAATCCTGGTCAGTCGAATACTGCTGAATCTGCTCTCCAATGCAATGAAATACTCTCCCGATGGTAGTGAAATCAAATTGGAACTGGACCGCCAGGAGGATCAGGTGATTCTGCGGGTCATCGATCAAGGTATTGGCATCGACGAGCACGACTTGCCTCGAATATTTGAGCCGTTCTTCCGAGCGCGCGACGCCCGATCCAGGCATGGCAGTGGATTGGGATTAAGCATCGTGAAAGACTGTGTCGAGCGACATCAAGGAACGATTAAAGTCGAAAGCGAGGTTGGTCGCGGCACCACGTTCACGGTTGAACTGCCAACGAAATAGTTGCTACCCTGAATTCGAGAGCTTTTGCCACCCCGTAACCGAGATCACTGACAAACAAGAAGTCGATCACCTTGAATCATGATATGATAGACTGACAACCCTGTTCGAAGCGCCGCAAGCAGGAGAGCAACGATATGTCTGCAAACATTGAAGGAATGGTGCGCTCTGCGATCGAAGCAATCCGTGCTGGCAACAAAGTTGAAGCGCGCGTTCTTTTGGAAAAAGCCCTCGAACTCGATGAGTATCATGAAGAAGCCTGGTTGTGGTTGAGCGGCGTCGTTGAAAATCGTGATGAACAACGCACCTGCCTTGAAAATGTACTCGTTGTCAATCCCAACAATGAACGTGCATTGGCAGGACTAAAGGCTCTCGGCATTGATCCAGGCAAGCGCACCGAACCTACCGCGCTTGTAGAAGATCCAGCCCCATCAGCAGAACATTCTCCATTTACAGACATGGACTTTGACGAAGCGCTCGCTACCTCTTTCGATCTCGGCGGTGATGAAGCGGACGCTGGCGACGCATGGGATGAAATCATCGCAACGAGTAGCGCTAGCAGCAACTATCGCGGACCAGAATTGTCTAAGGACGATTACGACAATTGGGTAGACAGCCTGGGTTTGGCAGCAGGCGAAGAGCCCCCAGCAGCCCGGCCCGGTATAGGTACGTCTGCCGATAGTCTGGCGCATATGGCGGCTAGCAGTGGCGTATTTGATCAAGGATACGATCCTGATGATGACGATGATGCATTCACTGATTTAAGTCGGTCAGGGGCGGCTGGGGAAGATTATTCATACGCTTATAGCCCCACCCCCGATGAAGATGAGTATGTTGCACCCCGCCAACCCGATTACGCTACGACATTTGAGATTGATGAAGACGACCAGATCGATCTATCACGCGGCTATGGCCAGAATTACCTCGAAGATGAAGATATGCTTGATGACATGAGCCGCGCCGATAGTGCGGATTTTATCTTCAGTGAGGATGAGCCCGAAGGAGAAGCCGATCTTGATCACCTCTTCAGCGCGATTCCGGTAACCATCAAGCCCACACGTCTGCCAGGCACTGTCGAAAGCGTCGGACTGGGGCCAAAAGCACTGGTTGCAGTGCTCGTCCTGCTTAACGCAGTCGCTATCGCTTTCGTAGCAGCACAGGTCATGGGCTAGACAATCTTTAATCCTGTTTGGTAAAATTCGAAGTCAATTCCACTCGTCTATAGATCATACGTGAATTAGTACAATCGACGCGGTCAATGCGGACCGTCCGGTGAGGGAAAAATGGCGAATAACAAATCCGCGCTCAAGCGCATCCGTCAAAATGAAAAGCAGCGTCTACACAATCGTCAGTATCGCACACGCGCACGTACACTGATCAAGAAAGCGCGTTCAGCCATCGAATCAGGCGATAAGACCGCTGCTGCTGAAGCAACACGTGCTGCAGTCCGCGATCTCGACCTCGCTGCTCGACGTGGTGTGATTCATCCGCGCAACGCTGCCCGCCGTAAAAGCCGTTTGATGAAACAGCTTGCGGCACTGGAAACAGCGTAGACACTGCTGTACTGCGACATGAAGAATGTGATATGGCCGTCGAATAAATTGGACGGCCATATTTGCGTTATAAACTCAGTATGCTGTCGATCTGATTGATTCACTTGCATCGAGCTCAGGTTATTTCCAGCCGATAGCCTCGCCCACGCACTGTCTTTAGATAATGAGGCTTACCAGCACCATTCTCCAGCGCACAACGCAGCCACCGTATATGCACATCAAGCGTGCGCGTATCCCCGACATAATCCGTATCCCACACTTGTTTCATCAACCAGCCGCGTTCCAGAACCTCATTCGGACGTCGAAAAAACAACTCGAGCAAGGACGCCTGCTTGGGTGTAAGTGCGATTTCATCATCATGAGTCAGCAGGACACGTTTTTCGGGGTTAAGCACAAACGGACCACAACGTAGTATGTGGCCTTCATTGACTGCGCTGACTTTAAGCAACCGTTCAATCGAGTTTGTCAATTTCCTTATCGTAAATGGCATCGTGAGTGACACGTCGGCACTCGATCGGATAGGAACAGATTCCGGTAGACAAACGTGAATGATCGGAGTTGACGGCAGGTATGTCCTTAAACGCTCACAGATGCGCTCTCCAGAGGTATTCATGCTGGCTGCATCCAGGACAACAGCAGCAACCATGTTATTCTCTATATGTTCAACCGCCTGCTTGCCACTACGTGCAAGAAGTACCTGATAGCGACGCGCCAGCCCCTTCGGAAAGCTACGAGATTCTCCAATATAGACGATGATGGTGGCCTCCGCCATATGATCGCCTTCCCCAACATGCGCACCTCAGTCGCATTGCGATCAGGTGGCCGTGAAAGTTCACGTAAATCAACACTTGATTCGTGCTGTCAGCGCCGATTTAATGACAGATAGAGCAACATACGACGAGAGCCGCACGCTGCAAGAAAATTCAGATCGTCGTGAGTGAGGCAGTAAGCGGCATTATATCACAGAAGGGAGAGCGGCGCAGACGCCCTGGCGCAGAGGCCCTGGCGTTCCGCTAATCACATGAAAGACATCGTCAAATCCGTTTTTAAGCATCACGACTGGGCCGCTCTGCCTGTACTTCACGAATGGGTCATAGAGCAAGCCATCGCAGTACAACAGATCCCCGCTCCGACCTTCTCAGAAGCAAAGCGTGGTGAGTACGTCCGCAGACAATTCACCGACCTGGGCCTTCAGCAGGTAAGTGTCGATGACTCAGGCAATGTTTATGGTCTGCGGCCTGGTCTCAATGCGGCTCTGCCTCGCATCATGGTGACTGCTCATCTCGACACGGTCTTTTCTGAAGAAACGAACTTAGACGTTCGCTATGCAGACGATCTCATCTATGGGCCAGGACTTGGTGACAACAGCCTGGGTATCGCTGGGTTGCTGGGGCTGCTCAAGTGGCTCAACGATACGGATATCAAGCTGGATTGTGATATCTGGGTCGTCGCAACAGTTGGTGAAGAGGGCCTGGGAGATCTATTCGGTATGCGCGCAGCATATGAACGCTTGCGCGACGGCGTCGCCTGTGTCATCAACCTCGAAGGCCTGGCGTATGGCTATGTTTACCACGCGGGCATTGCCGTGCAGCGGCTACACATCACCGCACATGCAGAAGGTGGACATAGCTGGGTACATTACGGACGTCCAAGCGCTGTTCATGCATTATTGCAGCTTGGCGCGCAGATTGCACAAATCACACCCCCGAAATCTCCACGGACAACACTCAATATAGGGATGATCGAAGGCGGCCACGCAATCAATGCAATCGGCACACAGGCCGGACTTTGGCTGGATCTTCGCTCGGAAAGCCAGGTCGAACTAGATCGGCTTGTTGGTCAGGCTCATCGCCTGATACGCCTGGCCCGAACACCAGACATCCGCTTTGAGGCAAAGATTGTTGGCAACAGGCCAGCCGGTTATCTGACACCACGCCATCCTTTAATCGTGGGCGCGATGACTGCCTTAGAAGAACTCGGCGTCAAACCTAGTCTCGAAACAGGAAGCACCGACGGCAATATTCCCTTGCGAGCGGGCTGCCCTACTGTCACGATCGGCATTAGCAAAGGCGCAAATGCCCATCGTCTCGACGAATATATAGAAGTCACGCCAGTTGCCGATGGTATGCGTCAACTGATCAGTCTGGTGATCGCTGCAGCAGTTCACCAACGTGTACTGTATGAACAGGCTGCCGGAGACTAACCGGTCAGATCGCTCAACACATTCAATAGACGATCAACTTCCTCATAGGTGTTGTAATGGGCGAGTCCAACGCGCACCATACCGTGCTGGGCATGTCCGAACCTGCGCATGATCTCAATGGCGTAGTAGTCACCCGTCCAAAGGTAGATGTCACGTTCTGCAAGGTAAGCGCCAACTTCATCCGGAAAACGCCCTTCCATCACAAAGGAGACCGTTGGGACGCGCTCGGTTACTCGCTTTAAATCTGTGATACCGTAGATGCTCACATTAGGGATCGCTTGAAGTCCCTCAATAAGCCGGCTTACGAGACCTGCTTCATACGTCTGAATAGCACCCATAGCACGCTTGAGTGTCAGACGTCGGCCGTCAAAACCAGGGAAATCACCCTCGCCATACTCTTCACCAATGGCTGCCAGATAGTCCACCGCGGCTCTTATGCCGTTGATGGACTCAAACGGTTGCACGCCTGTTTCCCACTTGTGAGGTGGCACATCTTTCGCGGGCCGCACCTGATAGGCAGGGAGTTGGTCAAGAAGCTCATAGCGACCATACATGACTCCCATGTGCGGGCCGAAAAATTTGTATGAAGAGCAAAGCAAGAAATCACAACCGAGTGCCTGTACATCTACTGGAATATGAGGCGTGCTCTGTACGGCGTCAAGCACGTGCAACGCACCAACCTGATGCGCCATCTGCACAATCGGCTGAATTGGGTTGATCGTGCCAATGGCATTCGATGCATGTACGGTCGCGACGATCCGAGTACGCTCGCTCAGTGCGGCTTCATAACTCGCCATATCAAGCGTTCCGTCTTCGGTATTAATTTCAACCCATTTGACTTCCAGACCATGATCCTGGACAATCCGCAACCACGGCGATACATTTGCATCATGGTCCATACGCGTAACGACGACTTCATCTCCAGGCTGCAAGCGATTTGCCAGTGCACGACTCAGGGAGAAATTAAGCGTCGTCATGTTCGCACCGAAGATAATTTCCTCAGGTTGACGCGCATTGAGCAGATCAGCCATGGCTGAATGTGCAGCCGCTTTCATCTCCGCGCTGCGTTTGCTGGTGGCGAAATGCCCCCCTGGGATCGCGTTCATGCGGCGATAGACTTCGGTGATCGCGTCAATCACAGATTGAGGAACTTGAGTGCCGCCCGGATTATCAAAGAATGTGGGGATATTGCCGCTATCCGCGGGTAGATTCAGCGCCGGAAACTGATCGCGCACGTGGCGGGCGTCAAACTGAATAGGCATGAGATGACCTTTCTGGAGGGCAATGTTCAGCGCACACAATAAAGATATTAATCATGCAGGTTTGGCACGTTACGCATTACACTGTATGATAAGCGCTGATAACTGGCATCAATGAGTGTAGCCTATCAGGTAGGGTATGGAAAATACCAATCTTGTTCTACAAAACCAGCGTCTGAACGAGGAAATAAAGCGTCGGACCGATCAGATCTCTGCAATCAACATTGTAGCGACGGCAGTTGGTCATTCTATGGATCTCAATCTGACGCTGAACACGGCACTGGATGCGATCCGCAGCGCAGTCGGGGCGGAAGCTGCCGGGATCAGTCTCATTGATGAATCGAGCAACGAGCTTATTCTGCGCGCCCAGGCAGGTTGGATCAATGATTTCGTCATAACAAATCCCATGCGCATTCCCCTTGGACAAGGCGAAGGCATGTCCGACTGGGTGATCACTCATGACCAGGTGCTGGTCCACAATAACCTAGACGGCACCGAAAAATACGCCGTGCCCAGCTTCAAAAAAGAGGCCTTTAAGGCCCTTGCCATGGCACCAATGCATGGCAGGGGTCGCATCATTGGTATTCTGAGCATCATGAGCCACACACCAGACTATTTCGACGACGAAACTATCGGCGTCCTGAAGTCAATCGCCGACACTGTCGGTACCGCGATCGAAAATGCTCGTCTTTACGAACAACAGCTTGAACAAGAGAATCGGCTGAAAGCCGTCCTTCATTCCACCGCGGATGGCATCATCGCCACGGATCAGAACGGCCGTATAAGCCTGGTGAATTATGCTGCCGCGAATTTATTGGGCGTGCACGCCAGCGATTTACAGGGCATGCCACTGCGCGAGGCTCCTATATACATTAAGGTGCGCGATGGGCTCTTGAAGGTACTGGACTCCCCTGATGACACGACACTAAGGACATTTCAGGTTTCGGTAGAGGATGGACCGGAACTCTCTGTGATGGTATCACCAGTGCGCGTTCCCAGTCAGATCACGGCTCAGGTAGAGAGTGATGGCTGGGTAATCGTGCTGCAAGACATCACGCACCTGCGCGAAGCAGAGATTGCGCGTGTCCAGTTTATACAGGCCGCAGCTCATGACATGAAGAATCCCTTAGGCGTAACACAAAGCTCATTGCACATGCTGGAGAGCATGATACAAACGGATGACAAGACCGTCCAAGAGGTAATGGATATCGCACGCACAAGCATCAAGCGCTTGCGTCGGCTGATTGACGACATGATGCATATCGAAGAAATTGAGAGCGGTTACAATCTACACATCGAAGAAATCGACCTGCGCGAAATGTGTTTTGAAATCGGCGTACAAACAGGGCCTCTGTTGTCATCTGCGGGGATCACACTGACCACAGTGTTCGCTGATGATCTACCCGCCACTCTTGCACTCGATCGTGAGTGGATCCAGCGTGCGCTAAACAATTATCTCGAAAACGCTTCCAAATATGCGCCGAATACTCAGGTGCAGTTCAAGGTGTACCGGAAAGAAAACTTCGTCCACTTTGAAGTCATCGATGACGGGCCTGGGATCCCGAGACAGGCACAGATGCGCCTATTTGAGCGTTTCTTCCGCGTTAGCGCCCGGCATGTTGACGTCGATGGCAGTGGACTGGGTCTGGCGATTGTAAAATCAGTCGCAGAAGCACATAAAGGCACAGCCTACATTCATAGCGAAGAGGGTCAGGGCAGCACCTTTGGCATCACCGTAATGATTGGCCTGTCAGCTGGTGCCAAGCGTAATGTCTGAGTGTTATCCGTCTGAGAAGCCTGAATCGGGCGAAAATCAAATCCAGAGATGGCGTTGTCCGAACTGCGGGCAGCACCACTTCACGTCAGCTCCTGCTGAACCCCCTGATATATGTGATTATTGTCGCGACCTGACAACCTGGGAGAGATTACCGGTCAGATTGCCGTGTAAACGTCCTGGTGATGCGTGAGACACGCTGCTTCGCCTCAACTGCGATCGATGGCCGACCGGACAGCACGTGCTGTCTGCATAAATTCAGGGGTGTAGATCAGATCCACATTGCGCGGACGTGGTAGTTCCACCTGAATATCCGCAACAAACCGTCCAGGGCGCCGACTCATAACCAGGACTCTATCCGCCAACAAAACCGCTTCATTGACATCGTGGGTGACCATAAGAACAGTCTGACGATGCTGGGCCCATACCGTCAGCAAATCCAGGCTGATCTTTTCGCGCGTTAGAGCATCGAGTGCGCCAAAAGGTTCATCCAGCAGCAATACGTCCGGCTGTTGGATGAGTACACGGCCCAAAGCAACACGCTGGGCCATCCCACCTGATAGCTCCGCTGGAAAAGCCTCCGCAAAATCCGCAAGGCCCAGTGGTTCAAGAAGACTTAACACGTTGCGCTTGCGGACTACCGGGCTGACACCGGCAATTTCCAGTGGTAGCCCGACATTCTGTTCGACTGTGCGCCAAGGCATCAGGTTGGCATCCTGGAACATCACACCTATACGACGTGACGGGCGCTTTATCGGCCTATCATCCAACCAGGCCTGCCCCTGTGTTGGTATCTGCAAGCCTGCGATGATCTGCACCAGGGTACTCTTGCCGCAACCACTTGGACCCAGGAGGGCTACGAACTGTCCAGCGTCGATCGTCGCTGAAACTGGCCCAAGCGCATCCAGTGTACCCCCGTCAGGTGCGACAAAGGACATGCCAACCTGATTTATGCGTAGCCTCATTACTGAGCGCCCGATTCGCTCTGGATAAACGTATTGGTGAACAACATCTCTACATCTAGGGATTGGTCCAGAGCGTCCATGTCAAGCAGTGTTGACTGCATCGCCTCCCAACTGCTGAGTTCGCTGTAACCTAGACTTTCGGCATCCCAGAGATCGATGCTAGCCAGCAGTACTTCGAACTGCGTCAGGTCCACCGTATCCGTAACACGGTTCTCCAGATATTCCATCATCAGGGTACGGCTGGCCGCTATAGCGTCACGGTCTGGATCATCAGCCAGGAACACATCTTGTTCGTCCGCCAGAGATTCCATTGCCTCACGCAACTCATCAGATAGCGGCAAATTGTCTACGTAAGTAGCACTCAGCAGATAGGCGCGTGCCGGGTTATTGATCGTCAGACGAAGACCAGCGTCAAAAGCATCCACAGCCGCAGCGACCAGTTCAGGGTCATTTGTAGCAAGCGACTGACCTGTAATGATCCCATTGGATACCAGGTCAGCCGCCTGGCTCACCGGGAACACTTTAATGCCAGTCACATCGCCACACACTTCCTCGTCGATCCGGGTTTGAATCTGTATCGGTTCGTTATTGATATAGATTGTCGCTGCATCTATTGCACCACCCAGACAGAAAACATCTGGCGCTGAAAAACCAATCTCCTGAAGATCGATATCCCGCTCAGTGAGTCCGGCACTCAGCAACAACGCCGTCAGTCCGCTGTACGATGCACCGAATCGCCCCGGCAACCCAACACGCATGCCTTGCAGATCCTCGATCGATTCAACGCCACTATCCTCAGCAACCACGATCCCAACCGGGTACTCCTGGAACCATTCATAAACATACAGAATAGAACGCTGCTGCGAAGCGGCCAAGATCACCTGCTCACCGCTAACTACTCCAAAATCTGCCTGACCGGCAGCAACCAGATCAATCACATCAGGTTCGTTGAGATATTCAAATGTAATGCGTTGGCCGGCTTCTTCAAAATATCCTGCTGCTTCAGCAACATAGAATGGCGCAAACTGGATGTTAGGCACGAACGTTAACAAGAATCGTACATCGCGCACGTCCTGCTGTGCTGTAGATAAACCGGCTAGCATTGAACCCACTAACCACACACTGAATACCAGCAGAATCCGCTTCATGTTCATGTTCCTTTATTCCTCAAGTGGTAGTTAAAAACTCAAACACTAGCAACGCTGCCGGAGCGACGTTGCCATGACAACAGACGCCGTTCGAGTACGCTCACGCCTGTATACAGACTGAGCGCTAACGCCGTCATAGTCAGCACATAGACGATCACCAATGCCGTATCGTATTGATTGCGGGCCACAGTGATCATTGACCCCAGACCGTCGCCAACACTGACAAACTCGCCAACGACCGCACCAATAACCGCCAGCGTTGCGCTGGTCTTCAGACCAGTCAATAACACTGCCAGGCCGGCCGGCAACTCCAGCTTAATGAACATCTGCCAGGGCGTCGCGTTCAGTGCGCGCATCAGATCACGAAGACCGTTTGGCACGGCGCGCAATCCAACGACGGTGTTCATGAGTGTCGGGAAAAAGACGATGATTGCCGCCGTGACGATCTTCCCGGTTACCCCACTGCCGAACCAGATAATCAGCAAAGGCGCATAGGCAACAACCGGGGTCGCCTGAAACGCAACAACAATAGGGGCCAGCAAATCCTCAAGTAGCGGGTATTTGACAATCGCATACCCCAAAAAAGAACCGACACTCACGCCAATAATCAGGCCCAGAGTCAGTTCGTAAAATGTGATAAACGTATGATAGAGAAGTTCGCCATCGCCTAAGGCTTCGAGAAACGCTTCAGCTACTTCAGCCGGGGCAGGTATCAGGAAGCGCGGATATAGCCCCGCCCAGACAACTAGCTGCCAGACAATCAGCAGAACCCCGATCGTCAGCAGCGGTGACACACGTCGCAGCCATATTCGCTTACGGCGAACAATCCGGCGCTCAGGCTTAGTCGCCTTGGTGCTGTTCTTGATAGGGAATGCATCTTGCATAGAAAAACCCCGCATTCTGACCAGAACAACGGGGCAAGTAGATAAACATAACCAGACCAGGGAACATATCTATGCGAAAGAGGCGTCCATCGTTGTAACCGAGGACGCACACTGCAAAGACATCTACCTGGTTGGCTGACCTTCTACCATCCGGACTATAACCGTCGGCTCTGGATTTTCACCAGATCCACCGGCGCAGCTGATAAGCCACGTCGCACCTGCACAGGGGTGCAGATGGCACGGGTCGCGGGCTTGGCACATAACGCGCTTTACCGCCGGTCGGGAATTGCACCCTGCCCCGAAGGTCTGCTCAATTGTTGTCTTCAATTAAAGTCATTATAGCAAGCTCAGACAGAGGACTCAATCACGAGTTACCAGAATCGTCATCAATGGTGTGTGACATCCGTCTCGGATTCGGCATCTGCCACTTCATCTGCATAATCACGCATATCAGGAGCAGCATCATCATGATTGAGGTCTTCTGATGAAATCGTCAACATTTCATCAAACAGATCTTCCACATCTTCGTCGGCATCTTCGAATGTTGCCGTAACTTCGGCCTCCTCAGGAGATTCTGCATCATTGGCGATCTCCTCCTCTGGAGTCTCCTCAGAGGCCACGTTCTCAGATACGGCGTTCTCAGATACGGATTCCGAGCTTGCAACCGCTGTGGGGCGCAAAGGGAAATCATGTTGGCCACGATCCATTTCCGACTGCGGTTCCGCAGGGGTGGCATTCAACAGTGTAAACATGAAGCGGCCACCGCTGCCCTGGCTGTTGCCCTCCGCCCAGATCTGCCCACCATGAGCTTCGACAATATGTTTACAGATGGCGAGACCGAGTCCACTACCCTCGCGTTTAGTACGAGCTGTGTCCACCTGGTAGAACCGCTCAAAAATGCGTTCACGCTGATTTTCGGGGACGCCAGGGCCATTATCGTAGATGCTCACTGCAACATCTTCACCATTGACCTGCGCGCTGATTGTTATCGCATCCCCTTCCGGTGACCACTTGATCGCGTTTCGAATGAGATTAACGAAAACGCGCCGCGCCTGATCACGATCCGCGAAAACCTCCAGTTTTTGCGGAACATGCAACACCATTGTCAGCCGTTTGTCATCTAACTGATCCTGTAAGCGCTCAATGGCTTCTTCAACAACCTCAATGAGCCGCAGCGGCACAAGCTTCATGATTGCCTGCCCGGACTCAATCATCGAGAGATCAAGTAGTTCCTGGACCAGCTTCTCTAATGCATCCGTTTCCTGACCAATATCGCGCAAGGATTGAATACTGGCTTTACGCTTAGGTTTGTCCTCATCGTGAAACAGGCTATCTATGCGCAGACGAATGTTTGCGATCGGTGTACGTAACTCATGCGAGATATTCGCCACCATATCGCGCCGCGAGCGATTCAACCGTACCAATTGCGTGATGTCTTGCAGTGCAACGCCAACAAACACGCCATCATCCTGATACCGGATTACCTGCGTACGAACTTTGTAGTATTGACCTTTATAGCTGAACTGTTCTTCGAGCCTTTCTTCTTCATCGAACGCTCTTTGAACAATCAAATCCAGATCAGGTGCCTCGATAATCTGCGTGAGTTTCTCACCGATTGGACTAAGCTGACCAAAAAACGACCCAGCCGATCGGTTGGAGGCCACAATAGTTAACTCAGCATCCAACACAAAGACCAGGTCATAGGCCACATTCGCAATCGTTGCGAAAAGCGCTTTGCTCTGCAAGGATTCGCGTTCAGTTGTTGCAATCTGCTGACGCAGTTCAGCAATCAGATGCTCCTGTTTCACCAGTTCCGCACGTAGGTCCTGAGCCAGATTCTCAGCGGTTGCAAGATTCTGCTGAACACTGACCAAAGTCTGGTCCTGGGCACTTATGGATCTATTCTGTTGTGAACTCAGTCGCCTTAACGACTCGCGCTGGCGAAGCAGGGCAATCACCAGCGCGAGGATAACCATAATTTGTAAGATAATTAGTGCCTCAGTCATAGCGTTCCTGCGCCCAACTGGCGCTATCCCTCAAAGCGGTAGCCGACCCCTCTCACAGTGATGATGCGACGTGGATTGGAGGGATCGTCTTCTAGTTTTTCCCTCAGCCAGCGGATGTGAACATCGACGGTTCGTTTATCAACAAAGTAATCGTAACCCCAGACCTTCGTCAGGATGAGGTCGCGCGATAGCACAGCGTTCTTGTTCCGCATGAGTTCGGCAAGCAGGTCGAACTCTTTGTTGCTGAGTTTGATCTCGTCTTCACCTTTGAAGACGCGCCTTCCAGTTAAGTTCAGGCGTAAATCCTGGGAGACGATTTCATCCTGTTGAATCATCGCCTCAGGCTCTGGACGCCGCATGACAGCTCGCACACGCGCCAGAAACTCGCCTAATCCAAATGGCTTTACGATATAATCGTCAGAACCACTCTCCAGACCAACGATCTTGTCGACTTCAGTACCTCGTGCCGTCAACATGATGATACGTATGTGCTTGGTCGATGGTTCGTTGCGCACCATACGGCACAGGCTCAAGCCATCCAATCCTGGCAGCATGATGTCAAGGATGATCAAATCGGGCTTGTCATTTAGGACACGCTCCCACCCTGTTTCACCATCCAGCGCTGTTGTGACTGTGTAACCTTCCGCTCGTAGCTTGTCGGCAAGGTTATTGACCAGCGTTTGCTCATCTTCAATGATGAGTATCTTCTTAGCCATAGTGTAACACCTGAGAGGCGATTGACCCGGTTAACGGTAGCACAGGAATAATAAGCCGATGTTAAAGTTGTGTGGCAGCAATCTTAACTCTCGATGCCTGTTCGGCTGTTGATTTCAACGCATTACTGCCCTAATAGTCACCTGCGCAACTCGGAAGCTGACCGAACTCCCTGCAGGCCCTCAGCATTTAGTACTGCTCGACGAATCGACGTGGCAACCACTTCCGCGGCATATGCACCAATCACAGCAGGGTTCGCCTTGTGTTCGCCAGTCGCCAGACAAAAGATGGTGTCGCCATCAAAGGGCGTATGAGCTGGTCTCACGGCACGCGCAATGCCATCGTGCGCCATTTGTGCAACTTTTGTTGCCTGTGCCTTGTCGAGACGTGCATTGGTCGCTACAACGCCGATAACTGTATTCTGAGCTTCTGATGTTGGCCCAGAAGCATGGGCCATTGTTTTCAGCACCGACAAGGTATCTGTGAAGCCACCATCTGGGCTGAGCAGGCCAGCGATGACCTGACCCTGTTCATTGACGATATCGCCAACGGCATTGACTACGATCAGTGCAGCCACAACCAAGCCCTTACCGAGATCAATGCTGACTGATCCGATGCCGCCTTTTGTAGCGAGCTGTGGCCCCATCATTGCACCACACATCGCTCCTGTTCCTGCACCGACGCTGCCTTGAACAACAGCATCGCCGTTGGCTGCCTCACATGCGGCATAGCCCATGCTAGCGTCAGGATAGACGTCTGAACGCCCTAGCGAGAGATCAAACAGAATTGCAGCCGGCACAATCGGAACAATCGCGCCGCTTCCCGTTTTATAGCCTATGCTTTTCTCAGAAAGATAGCGCATTACACCATCAGCAGCCGCCAGTCCAAAAGCGCTACCACCCGCTAAGATGACAGCGTTCACATATTGGATCATATTCTGCGGCTGAAGCAGATCAGTTTCGCGTGTGCCAGGAGCGCCCCCTCTCACATCAACCGCCCCAACAGTATTTTCCGGGCAAAGCACAGCGGTACAACCTGTCGCCGCACTGAGATCAGAGGCATGACCGACCCGGATACCTGGCACAGCAGTGAGTGTCATTCAGTCATCCTCTGCTTCGTCTTCATTATCATCTAAAAAATACTGGATAGGTGAAGAATCACCAGGAAGTTCTTGGTTTGGTTGGGCAGTATCTTCAAGTATCGCGAGTGCGTGTTCGTAATCCGGGTGACGCACGAGCACATGACATTCGCCAAGTTTTCCAATGCTGATGCCTATAGCACTGGCTGCTGCCTCGCGCTGTACTATCGCCGGAACATCAAAACTGCGAAGACGCGCCGCAACAATATGGGCTTCAGTTTCATTGTTAGTGCTGAATACCGCTATAAGAGGTGAACCTGAATTAGATTGAAGGGTTATTTCGCTCATAGTACTCATTATAGCACTGCTGAGATGAGTACGTAAGCGGAAGGCGCAAACTAAACAGCAAAAAGGGGCATTAACATGAAAACGGCAGAGGTAAGAAGTTGGATAAGGTTGGCAGCGGCCTACTCTCCCACACAGTCACCCGTGCAGTACCATCGGCGCTTGCGGGCTTAACTTCCGG